>Ga0255341_1001733_pt1 | contig 29685 bp, 29 predicted proteins | sample wastewater_treat_8_FD_192418 | JGI IMG/M metagenome (GOLD analysis project Ga0255341, IMG submission 192418) | Wastewater microbial communities from Lulu Island WWTP, Vancouver, Canada - plant12 | ecosystem: Engineered > WWTP > Wastewater > Unclassified | place: Canada: Vancouver, British...
AAGCTATAGTGTCATGGTCGTGTTCAACCACAATCACAGTGTTGTCAAGGTCTCTGAGTCTTTTCAATGTTGCGAGAAGCCTTTCGTTGTCGCGTTGGTGTAAACCGATGCTTGGCTCATCGAGTACATATAGGACACCAGTAAGCCCTGAACCTATCTGTGTGGCGAGCCTGATACGTTGTGATTCTCCAGATGACAAAGTAGCGGAATTTCTGTTGAGTGTTATATAATTAAGGCCTACGTCTATAAGGAATTTTAGACGTGACATGATTTCTTTCAGTATGTTTCGGGCAATCTCATTTTCCTTATCACTAAGACTCAATGTGCTGAAAAAGTTAAGTGCATTTGTAAGGGTCATTCCGGCAACTTCGTCTATATTCAATCCATTGATCTTCACCCAGAGCATCTCTTTTTTTAGTCTTGCTCCATTGCAGGCCTGACAAGGTATTAGGTTGATGAATCTCTCAAGTTTATCTTTTTCATAAAACGAGGCGGTTTCCCATTCGCGTTGGAGTTCATTGATTACCCCTTCGAAGGATCTTTTAGTGAAATATCTCTTGCCTCCCCGGTCCACGAAGAATTCTATCTCTTCTTTTGAGCCGTAAAGTATCACATGCTGGACTTCCTTAGGCAGATCTTTAAACGGGGTTCTTATGTCTATTTTGTAGTGGTTTACAAAAGCCTCGAGAAAAGGCAGGAAACTGACCGGATTTTTTTCTCCCCAAGGTACCACAGCGCCCTCCCTTAAGGAAAGGTCCTGGTTTGGCACAACAAGAACAGGATCAAAATATTCTTTTACCCCGAGCCCATTACAGACAGGGCAGGCGCCGTATGGATTATTAAAGGAAAACATCCGAGGTGTGATCTCCGGATAGCTTATACCGCAGTCCGGACAGGCAAATCTTTCGCTGAAGATATGTATGTCGTTGTCTGTCTTTATCTTTATAATGCCGTCTGTCTTTTGCAATGCGAGTTCTACAGCCTCAAAAAGCCTTCTTTCGATTCCATCTCTAATCGTAATCCTGTCGATTATCACATCAATCTCGTGCTTTTTGTTTTTATCAAGTTGAATATCCTCTGAGAGGTCGGTTATTTTACCATCGAGATATATCTTCGTAAAACCTTGTTTTCGTAAATCATCAAGCTCTTTCCTATACTCTCCTTTTCTTCCTCTCACTATGGGCGCGAGTATCATCAACATTTTTCCTGCGCCGAACGTTAGAATTGAGTCAACTATCTGAGGGACGTGTTGACTTTTGATCTCTTTTCCGCATCCATAACAAAATACATGACCTATCCGTGCAAAGAGCAGCCTCAGGTAGTCATACATTTCGGTTACGGTACCAACAGTGCTTCTGGGGTTTTTACTCAGGGCTTTTTGCTCTATGCTGATTGCGGGAGATAGTCCTTCAATATAATCCACGTCGGGTTTTTCCATAAGTTCGAGAAACTGACGTGCGTATGAAGACAGTGATTCTACATATCTGCGTTGCCCTTCAGCATAGATCGTGTCAAACGCAAGGGATGATTTTCCAGAACCGCTCAGCCCCGTAATTACAACCATCTTGTTTCTTGGAAGCGTTACATCGATGTTTTTGAGATTGTGTTTCCGTGCACCTTTTACAAATATGTTTTTCATAGAGGTTAAAACGCAATAGCGTTAAGGCTTGCAGCAATATCTGCCAAAACCAGCCATTTTAAGTATATATCAAATTATCAGTTTTTCTGTATCAATATTACCTTCAAAGATTGTTGCAAGCAATTCCCTGTCCATACCCTCTTTTAACAGGCCTTCCACATAAGGGAATATACCAAGTAAAGGAACATCGAGATACCTTTTTAATATCTCGGGGTTGGTTTGCGCTGCCAAATCACCTGTACCGTCGTTATTGTTCAGGATTACACCGAGCACTTTAATGCCTTTTGATTGAAGGAAGTTGTTAGTTAAGAGAGTATGGTTTATAGTTCCGAGGCCCAGTCTTGAGACAATTATTGCAGGCGCTTCCCAATTTTTGATAAGGTCTGCATAGAAATAATCCTTTTTAATCGGCACAAGGACACCGCCGGCGCCTTCGATTATGACAACATCATGCCTATTTTTTATTTTGTTGTAAATTCTGTCAACAATATCCATGTCAATCTGTATATGTTCCAAGCTAGCTGCAACTTCAGGGGCAAGGGGAGATTCAAATGTGTAAGGGCTTATATCGTCTAAGTCATCGTTGCTGCCAGACGCCTCTCTTAGACATATTGCATCCCATGGAAGTAGGTCTTTGTCTCTTTTTGACAGTCCACTTTCGAATGGTTTCATTACACCCACATTCAGGTGTTTTTTTAATGATAAAAAGGCAGAAAGACACGATGTTACTGTTGTCTTTCCAACGCCTGTATCTGTGCCTGTTATAAATATGGTTGACATTATCTCACAAGTGACGAAATCAGGATCGCCATCCCTATAAAAACGCTTGCGCAGATGAGCGAAAGGCCTATATTCGACTCATCCGAAATCTTTCGCTCAAAGTCTGTGGAAAAGGTGGCCCCGACAATCTTCAGTGAAATGAGGGTAATTATCATATAAACAGATGAATAAATGAATATTTCCGTTATATTTCCAAGTATTTTCCACATAACATAGCCTTAATTCGTAAGGTAATATATAAGATTATCAAGTGCGGAGGTGAAGAACAGGTTCCTTATTTTTATCTTGTCAGGTGCCCTGACCGGTGCCGGTGAAAAATTTAGGATTCCCTTTATGTTTGCCTCTATAAGTTGATCGGCAACCTTCTGGGCTTCTTGGGGGGGCACAGTGATAATGCCGATTTCGATATTTCTTGCATCGACGACCTCTTTTAAAGTATCAATATGGAGTATCTCAACCGGCCTTCCCATTCTTTCTGAAATATGACCTATGACCTTAACTGGGTCGATATCAAATGCAGCCACAATCTTGTAGTTTTGTTTTAGAAAATCCTTATAAACAAGAAGGGCGCTACCCATATTGCCGATACCGACTACTGCTATGCGCCATTCCCTGTTGATCCCGAGTATCTCTTTGATATGGTTTCTCAATTCTTGAATATTATAGCCCATACCCCTTATGCCGAATTCGCCGAAATAGGCAAAATCCTTTCGTACCTGTGCTGCATTTACATTACACATCGAAGCAAGCAGTGCGCTAGATGCGACCTTTTCGTTTTTAGATTCGAGGTCTTCAATACACTTTAGATAGTTCGATAATCTTCTTATCGTAGCCTCTGGAATCTTCGGATATTTTCCCATTATTGCACCTATTTAAGCCTATGATTAATGTTTTCGTATATTTAGTGAAGAAAATAGTAACAATAATTTGCATGGAAAGCAAGAGAAAATTTTCTCAAGCACTGGTTGGTGGTAAAGTGTTGGGAAGAAGCGGTGAAGCGTTGAGAGGGTTAAGTAAGTGGAGTGAGTTTGGTTTATTGCGTTTGTAGTGTTTGTTGGGTTTCTCTGGTTTATTTTGTTTTTTGCTAACCTTCTAACCTTCCAACCCTCCAGCCTTCTGACTTCTTCTTCTGACTTCTATCTTTTTCCACTCGACCCCTTCGCTTATAGGTTTTGAAAAAAAGATACCAAGAGAACCACTCGACCCCTTGAATCCTCGAATCCTTGAACCCTTTCTTTTCCGAATTAACCACTTTCATATTTAACTTGAAATCAAAGAAATTTTCATATATTTTTACTATTTAACGTAGGAGAAAAACATGTTTCAGGTAAAAGAAGGCGATTCCATTATACTGGCAAGCGAATCAACACGCAGAGTCGATATTCTGCGCACCCTCGGCATATCCTTTTCAATCATCCCGCCCAATATCGACGAGAAAAGGAAAAAGGATGAGACACCCAAGGATTTTGTTCTAAGGATATCTTTTGAAAAGGCAAATAAAGTTGGTAATCTTTTTTCAGATAAGTGGGTAATTGGTGCCGATACAGTGGTGGTCATAAAAAACAAAATACTTGGCAAACCTAAGAATGAAAGAGATGCCTTCAATATGCTGAAGTATCTGAGTGGAAAATGGCACAAGGTGATTACAGGCTATTGCGTCCTCAATGCATCAAAAAACGTGATTTATCGTGACGCCGTTGAAACAAGGGTTTATCTGAGAGATTTGACAGAGGACGAAATAGCGCGCTATATCAAAACATCTGAACCATTTGACAAAGCAGGCTCATATGCAGTGCAAGGCAAAGGCGGCTATATGGTAAAAGAAATTAAGGGTTCGTATGCCAATGTCGTCGGCCTGCCTATATGCGAGGTTGCAGAGGCACTATTGTCATTGGGGGTATTGTCTTGATCGGCTTGTTGTTGGAAGCTCAAAACTTATGACTCGTTAGCATATAGGATATCTGACATCGAATAGCAAAAGTCTTTTACCATGGTTTTTTAATGAGACAAACGTCTACGAAATATTCTTACAAATACAATGATGGAAGAAAATCTACTGAAAAGGAGATAAATACCAAAATAGAGGTATTGCAACGACTCAGGGCATATTTTCATCCTCTGTGTAAATAGGTGTTTATATTATGCAAAGCGTCAAAGATTCAATAGAGACTGTAAGAGAAAAGATAGAAAAGGCATGTGCAAGATCAAGACGCCCTGTGTCAGAGGTGCGTTTAATTGGTGTGACAAAAAGGGTAGATGCTGTTAGAATACAGGAGGCTATGGCCTGTGGTCTAAAAGATTTTGGAGAAAATTATATTCAGGAGGCAAAAAGGAAGATTAAAGAAATTACCCCTTTTGAGGGTATAAACTGGCATATGATTGGTCATATACAAACAAATAAAGTCAAATATCTTCCAAATTTATTTGGGTATATACACTCAATAGACAGATGGGAGATACTCGAATTACTCGACAGATATAAAAAACCAATAAATGTTCTTTTTGAATTGAATCTATCCAAAGAAGCGACAAAGCATGGCACAAACATGGACAATCTTAGAAGGATGTTGGAAAATGTCGGGCGATTAAAATACATAAAGCCCGTTGGACTAATGACGATGGCGCCTTTTGTGGACGACCAGGGAGTTGTGAGGGGCGTATTCGGTAAGCTCAGAGAGACATTGCACAAGATCAATAGCGAGTTTTCGCTCAATCTGGACCAACTTTCGATGGGCATGTCATCTGATTTCGAGATAGCGATAGAAGAGGGTGCAACCCTGGTTAGGGTAGGAACAGCGATCTTTGGTGAGAGGATATGAGGTCAAACACAAAATCCAAATGACAAACGTCAAAACAATAAAACCAACATGTTTTTCGTGCTTGTATTTTGAATATTTTGATTTCATTAGGATTTGGAATTTTTCCAGGGGGTATTACAGGTGAAACTATGGGCTGGAAGATTTACTGGCAAAACCAACCCGCTGATGGAGCGTTTCAGCGCCTCGATCCATTTCGATCATGTGCTGTTTGAACATGATATCAAAGGAAGCAAGGCGCATGCAAAGATGCTTCATAGTATAGGTATATTAAATGAAAATGAGCTGAATGCTATCATAATTGCCCTCGACGAGATAAAAGTAGAGATAGCAGACGGGAAATTTGTTTTCTCAGATACGCTTGAAGATATTCATATGCATATCGAGACACGTCTCATAGAAAAGATCGGTGAACTCGGAAAAAAATTACATACAGGAAGGAGCAGGAACGACCAGATTGCACTTGATATGAGGATGTATCTGAAAGTCGAACTGAAAGAAATCGACAATGCAATTCTTGAGTTACTTAAAACGATATTGAACAGGGCAGAGCAGGAAGAGGATGTGATTATGCCTGGTTACACACATATGCAACGCGCCCAGGCGGTTACTTTTGCCCACTACCTTATGGCTTACTATTATATGTTCAAAAGAGACAGGGAGCGAATCAACAGTTTTTTGAGACACATAGATGTATTACCCCTTGGAAGTGGCGCTCTTGCAGGCTCCACAATCCCGCTTGACAGGGATTTTGTATGTGATATGCTTGGTTTTTCAAATGTTTCTGCCAACAGTATGGACAGCGTGTCGGACAGGGACTTTGTGCTTGATGCCGTCTACTCATCATCCATGATAATGGTACACATATCGAGACTCGCGGAAGATCTCATCATCTTTTCCACTCAGGAATTTTCATTCATCTTTCTTCCGGATGAGGTATGCACAGGCAGTAGCCTTATGCCCCACAAGAAAAACCCTGATGCACTTGAGCTTGCCCGCGGCAAAACATCACGTGTAATCGGTGACCTCTTCAGTCTTTTTACGCTGTTAAAGGGTCTCCCCATGACTTACAACAGGGATCTTCAGGAGGATAAAGAACCCCTCTTTCATGCGATAAATACGGTCAAAGATGTAATTGCCATTATGGATCTATGTATAAAAGGTCTGCATATCAATAGAGAAAGGATGGAAAGCGCTGTCATGGACAGCTTCATGCCCGCTGTTGAGATGACGGAATATCTGACCCTAAAGGGTACACCCTTTCGGGAGGCACATGCAATAGTTGGAAAAATGGTAAAACACTGCGAAGACAATGGGATAACATTGGACAAAATGGGATTAATCGATATGAAGATATATTCTGATATATTCGAAGAAGATGTTTTTGAATATATAGAGCCGCGCAATGCTATCAAGATTAGAAAAACAAAGGGAGCAGCCTCCTTTGAGGAGGTTGACAGAGCTATTGAAAGAGAAAAGATATATTGCAATTCTTAGTATTGTCATAATCATGCTTTTTGTTTCATGTGGAAAAAAGGGTGACCCATTACCACGCTTTGTGCCCCTACCCGGCGGCATAAACGATTTAAGGGGGGAGGTAAGGGATGGGCTTTTGTTCCTCTCGTTTTCAATGCCTTCGAGAAACAAAGACGGTTCAGAGATGAAAGACCTGGCAGGATTCAAGATTTTAAAGAGTTGCGGCAACTGCATCGGCGCCTCGTTCGAGCCCTTCAAAGATTTAAGTCTCGATGCCCAGGACGGATACACCATCTATGGTGGTAGAATTTATACATACGACAACGACCTGACAAGCGGTTACCAATATGCGTACAGGGTTTACCCATATACAAAAAGGGGAACACGTGGCGATGCATCCAATATATTTTCCATAAAGTGGGAACAACCCCCCGGTGTGCCGCCAGATATATCTGTAAGAGAAGATGACGGCATAGTAGAATTGACATGGAGGAAGGAAGAAGGTGCATCATATAATGTATATAGACACCTTGACAGTACCTATCCACTTTTTCCTCTCAACAAGACACCTCTTACAACGCCTTATTTTGTTGATTCAGGGCTTCAAAACAACAAAACATATTCATACGAAGTGAGAAAGTTACTGACAAAAGATGGGTTGCAATCAGAAGGTGAAGGTTTAAAGATACAAGCAACACCAAAGGACACTAAGCCACCTGAAACGCCCTATGAGATAAAGATCGAAAAAACGGCAGAAGGCGTTCAACTGACATGGAAGGCAGTTATGGATAAAGACCTCGAGGGCTATAACATTTACAGGATAAGTTCAGGCGATGCAGAAAAGATAAACCCTGTACCTGTTAAAGAAAATATGTTTACTGACAACTCCATGCCTGATATAAGATATGTTTCTTATTATATAACGGCAATAGATACAGCAGGGAATGAAAGCACACCATCGAGGGAAGTAATAATAATATTAAAAGAATAGTTGCGAAGGGCAAGGGCAAAGGAAATGCAAGTGGGCGATAGCACAAATGGGTTTGGGAATCGAGAAAAGTTATCAAGCATAACTCACACAAATCCTCCGTTGCTCGAACCCTTGAACTGTTTGATAATGCACAGGAGAATACGAACAGATGAATTATTTTGATTACAAAAATGGTGCTTTATACTGCGAGGAGGTACCTGTTGAAAACATAGTAAGGGCCACGGGCTCGCCTGTATATATTTATAGTTACAGAACAATTGAGAGACATTATAAGGTCTTCGATAATGCATTCAAAGGCGTACCGCATATTATCTGCTATTCATGCAAGGCAAATTCTAACATTGCTATACTCAGGGCTATCGGGAGGCTTGGAGGGGGCGTAGATATAGTATCTGGGGGCGAGCTTTACAGGTCAAGCGCCGCATATATACCGAACGACAAAATTGTATTTTCCGGGGTTGGAAAAACAGAAGAAGAAATAGTTGCTGCAATACGTTCAAATATACTTATGATAAATGTGGAGTCCGAGGAAGAATTATCTACAATAGCAAGAATTGCATCAAAAATGAAAAAACATGTTCCACTTTCAATAAGAGTCAACCCAGAGATAGACCCAAAAACCCATCCTTACATTACTACAGGTCTAAAAAAGAACAAGTTCGGAGTTATGCGTGAAGATGCCATGAAACTCTATGACAGGATAAAGGCGCATAAATATCTGATGCCTGTCGGAATTTCTTCGCATATCGGTTCACAGATACTTGAACTTGGACCTTTCAAGGAGGCTGTATGTTCATTAAGGGAGATGGTAAAACAGCTCAAAGAAAAAGGGATTACTCTTAAATTTATAGACATTGGCGGGGGACTTGGCATAACATACAAAGATGAACTTCCTCCGCATCCAGACGATTATGCTCGTATTATAGAGGAAGAACTGAAAGGTACCGAACTTACACTCATTCTTGAGCCAGGAAGGGTGATTGTGGGTAACAGCGGTATATTTGTCACCAAATTGCTTTATATTAAAAAGGTGCCTGGCAAAACATTTTATATAGTCGATGGCGCTATGAACGATCTTGTGAGACCTTCTCTTTACGGTGCATTCCATGAAATTGTTTCAGTTCGTTACAATGACGCAAAAAAGATAAACGTTGATGTTGTTGGGCCTGTCTGTGAATCGGGGGATTTTCTTGCAAAGGATAGGGATATGCCTTTGGTTGAATCAGGTGAACTTCTCGCTGTTTTGAGCGCTGGCGCATATGGGTTTTCCATGTCATCCAATTACAATTCAAGGCGAAGGGTAGCAGAGGTGCTTGTGAGAGACGCAGAATTCAATGTCATTAAAAGTCGTGAGACATTGAAAGACTTAATAAAAGGTGAAAAAATCCCGTCATTTATGGAGGTATAAATCAAATGTCAGGCCTGGAATTTACCAAGATGAGCGCAAGCGGAAACGATTTTATATTGATAGATAATCGTTCTGGCGTATTGTACAAAACATATAGCAATATCAATGAATTCGTTAAAAAGGTGTGCAGAAGGTGTCACTCTGTAGGTGCCGACGGTCTGATATTGATTGAAACATCCAATAATGCTGATTTTAGCTGGAAATTCTTCAATGCTGATGGCTCTGAGGCTGAGATGTGTGGCAATGGAGGCAGATGTGCGGCAAGGTTCGCCTTTACAAACGGCATAACCGCTGAAAATATGGCATTTGAAACCATTGCAGGCATAATCAAGGCAGAGGTTAGGGGCAGGAAGGTTAAACTCCAACTTACCACACCGAAAGAGTTGAAACTTGATTACGCCATTAAGCTCGAAGACAAGGAATTGTTTATAAACAGTGTAAATACAGGGGTACCCCATGCAATACTCCTATCTGACGATATCGATTATATACCGGTTGAAGAACTTGGCAAGGCGGTAAGACATCATGCTGCCTTTGGGGAAAAGGGGACAAATGTTGATTTTGTAAAAGTCGTCGATAGAGCCAACCTTATAGTAAGAACATACGAGAGAGGTGTAGAGGGTGAGACATATGCATGTGGCACAGGGGTAGTCGCATCAGGAGTCATCTTGAAAGAAAAGGGATTGATAGACAGCCCTGTAAATGTACTCACAAGGGGCGGAGAAATACTTCGGGCATATGTGGACGACGAGGTGTATCTTGAAGGAGATACAAAAATCATATACACAGGTCTGCTCAACGACGAAGCGTTGCTGTGAAAAGGCGGCTGGTGGAGAGAAGGCAGAAGACAGAAGACAGAATACAGAAGACAGAAGTCAGAAGTCAGAAGGCTGGAGGGTTGGAAGGTTAGAGGTTTGGCTAAACCTCTACACATCCAAACTTCTAATCTTCTAAAAAAAGGGTTCGAGGGGTCAAGTGGAAAAGGCAGAGGGTTGGAGGGTTAGCAAAAGCGAAGGGGTCAAGGATTCAAGGATTCAAGGGGTCGAGTGGTTCTCTTGGTATCTTTTTTCAAAACCTAAAAGCGAAGGAGTTGAGGGGCGAAGGATTACCCAACCAGAGAAACCAGAGAGTTGATTGAAATTTACTCGAAACCCGATAGTTGAACTTAAACCATATATCAGCAATGAGTTAATATACTGAAAGGAGAAAAAATGGAATTAAAAGGCATATTTACAGCATTAGTAACACCTTTCAAGGATTATAAACTGGATGAAGAGGCATTGAAAAGGATTGTAGAATTCCAGCTTACCAGCGGCGTGGACGGGCTTGTTCCCTGTGGTACGACAGGCGAGGCCTCTACACTGAGCTTCGAAGAGCATGAAAGGGTCATAGAGCTAACCATAAAACATGTAGGCGGTAAGGTTCCTGTTATCGCAGGAACAGGTTCGAACTGCACAGACGAGGCAATCGAATTAACAGGAAGCGCCAAAAAGATAGGTGCCGATGCATGTTTGTTAACTACGCCTTACTATAACAAGCCTACCCAGGAAGGTTTGTACAGGCATTTCAAAAAAATTGCGGAAAGCGTTGATATTCCATTGGTATTGTATAACATTCCTGGGAGAACAGGCGTAAATATGACGCCTGAGACAATAAAGAGGCTTGCAGACATTCCAAACATCATTGGTATAAAAGAGGCATCTGGCTCATTGATACAGGTAGCGGAGATATACAGATTAACAGATGGAAGATTTACCATCCTATCCGGTGATGACAACCTTTTTCTGCCCATGATGAGCGCAGGGGCTGTAGGTGTTATATCTGTGGCCTCCAATATCATCCCTACAGAAATGCAGGCGCTCTTCAAAACATTCATGGTTGAAAAAGATATATTTAAGGCAAGTGATATGAACGCAAGGCTAATGCCACTTTTTCAATCCATTTTTATAGAAACAAACCCTATACCCATCAAAGAATGCCTCTATTTTATGGGCATGATTAAGGAAGAGCTAAGGCTTCCCATGTGTCCCGCATCTGACACAACCAAGGCAATCCTGAGAAAGGTGCTTGAGGAATATGGACTGGTGAATCGCAGATAGAAGAAGGGGTTCGGGGTTTAGCCGATTATCCAAACTTCTAATCATTTGAAAAGGCAGGGGTAATTTAATACACCAGATCTCCCGGCTGCTCGAATATTTGAATTTGAATTTATGGGGGCAAAATATGATTAAATTGTTGATAACAGGTGTTGCCGGAAAAATGGGCAATGCGATATTAAACATTGCAATGGAAGACAGGGAAATCGAGATTGCAGGTGCTACAGAGATAGCAGGCCATCCTTTAATAGGCAAACATCTTTTTTCACCGGTCGGAAACGCAAGCCCTGCGACTGTTCATAACGACATTTCAGAAATTATCACCGGTTGTGACGTTGTTATTGATTTTACATTGCCAGTTCCATCCCTTCAGCATTTCAGGGTTGCAAACTCCGTTGGTAAGGCAATGGTCATCGGCACAACAGGGTTTTCAAATGAAGCCATCGAGGAAATTAAAGACACGGTGAAAATACCGATAGTTTTATCACCCAATATGAGCGTAGGCATGAATCTAATGTTTGATCTCGCTGAAAGGATAGCAAAAACCCTCAAAGATGAATATGATGTCGAGATAGTAGAGATGCATCACAAATGGAAAAAGGATGCCCCAAGCGGTACTGCATTGAAATTAAAAGATGTTATAGAAAATGCCTTGCCTGAAAAAACCTGGATTGAGGTCTTCGGTAGAAAAGGTACAACTGGTGAGAGAAAAAAAGAAGAAATCGGTATTATGACGTTGAGAGGCGGCGACGTTGTTGGAGAACATACGGCAATTTTCGCTGGAATCGGTGAAAGACTCGAAATCACGCACAGGGCGCAATCGCGTGATAATTTTGCCAGAGGTGCTATTGTCGCAGCAAAATGGATAGTAAACCATCCTGCCGGCATCTATTCAATGAAAGACGTGTTAGGTTTGGTTTGATAGAAAAGCAAAGGATTCGAGGAGTCGGAATAGAAAGGGGTCAAGGGGTCAAGGATTCAAGGGGTCGAGTGGAGAAAGACAGAAGGTTGGAAAAGGCAGAGGGTTAGAGGGTTAGAAGGTTGGAGGGTTGGCAAAAAACAAGAGAAACCAGAGAAACCAGACAGAGGGTTAGAAGGTTGGAGGGTTAGCAAACTAGATAAACCAGAGAAACTAAAGAAACCAGAGAAACCAGATAAATCAGACAGAGGGTTGGAAGGTTGGAAGGTTGGCTAAACCTCTACACATCCAAACTTCTAATCTTCTAAAAATAAACATCTGCACTTCTAAACATCCAACCATCTAATATTCTATAAAAAAGGGGGAGAAAATGCGTGATATCATTGAAATGATAATTACTTTTGGCGATAGGGATACAGCGGAAAGGATTGGCAGAAATGTTGTTGAGAAACGGCTTGCCGCATGTGCGCAGATTGAAGGTCCGATTAAAAGCATATACTGGTGGAAAGAAGAACTTGAAGAGTCAGAGGAATGGAAGTGCACCTTTAAGACAAGAAAAGATCTCTATAAAAGCCTGGAAGACGAAATAAGATTGTCCCACCCCTATGAGCTTCCCCAAATTGTAGCGGTTGGCATTGATTATGCGTTGTCGGGTTATGTCGACTGGATAAAAAAAGAAACAAAAAAGATCGAAGATCGTGGATAAAAACAGGAGTATTTTGCATGAAGTTAAAAAACAAGGTAGCTTTTTTAACAGCGGCCGCTGGAGTAGGGATAGGACAGGCTGTTGTGCGTACATTTGCACGTGAAGGTGCCAGGATTGTTGTAACCGATGCACATGCGGATAGGGCAAGAAATGTTGCGCTGGCGATACAAAAGGAATACGGAACAGATGCCCTTGGGCTTGGATGCGATGTAACAAGGCGTAATGAAGTGGAACTGGCAGTGAAAGAAACGATTGTTAATTTTGGTCGTATAGATATACTTTTTAACAATGCCGGCACAAACCGACCTTCACAAATAGCAGATATGAAAGACGAAGACTGGGAGCTTGTCATTAATGTATCGCTTAGAGGTGTATTTTACTGTTGCAGGGCAGTGCTGCCAATTATGATGGATCAGAAATATGGCCGCATTGTAAATACAACTTCCGTTGCAGGCTTCCGGGGTCTTAAGGCCGGTCATGCCCATTATGCCGCAGCAAAGGCTGGTGTTATGGCATTTACACGCTGTCTCGCAATGGAGGCAGCGCCTTATTATATCACTGCAAACACGGTTGCACCGAGTTTTATTTACAATGAGTTTATACCACACATTTATCCCGAAGAGGAGATTGAGAGGATGTACGAAGAGATTCCATATCCCAGAAAAGGCGCTCCGCAGGACATTGCGAACACTGTGCTGTTTCTCGTTTCTGACGAAGGTGAGTACATCACAGGACAGACCATATGTGTGACAGGCGGGAGTTGGATGAGATAAATTCATACAAAATGTCCGCTTATGATTTGTAACAAATTATTGACATATTCGTTCGGTTTATAATATAACAGTGTCAGCGCGGGAATAACTCAGCGGTAGAGTGCAACCTTGCCAAGGTTGAAGTCGCGGGTTCAAATCCCGTTTCCCGCTCCAAAATGCTTATAGCGGGTTGAAGCGTTGCCCGTATTCACTATTTAATATTTTCAATGGCGGCATAGCCAAGTGGTAAGGCAGCGGTCTGCAAAACCGTTATTCTCCGGTTCAAATCCGGATGCCGCCTCCAATTTACAATTTTAAACAACACAAAAACAACTGCATACAAAATCATAAAATGTTTCTAATTAGGAACATTAAAAGTAATAGACAAAAATGGTTCAATAGGTTATTATAGAGCGTTAATTAAAAAATAAGGGGGATTTATGGATCTTTTCGATGAAATAGCAAGGGTTGCATACTGTATTTTTGAAGAAGAGGGTTGTGTGCATGGAAGACACCTTGAACACTGGATTCAGGCTGAAATAATCGTTAAATCAAGATATGAACAACAGAAAGATGAACCAATTTCAGATGATAAGCAGGTTTTAGAGACAGAAAAGAAGGATAAGAAAAAGGCATCCGTCAAAAAGGCATCGACCAAGAAACCGGCCGCCAAAAAGACAGCCAGCAAAAAGACGCTAAAAGACTGATAGAGACAGTTTTCATTTTGTAATATTGTATTTCTTTATTTTATAACGAAGCATGCGCTCGCTAATGCCAATGACAGAAGCCGCCTTTGTCTGCACCCAGTCTGCCTTTATGAGTGCATCGATAATCATCTTCTTTTCCATTGCCTCTACCGTGCCTTTTATGCCGCCGCTTGTGTGTTGATTATCCGCGGGAGACATCGGCAGATCCTCTTTTGTTATGTATTCGCCTCTTGTAAGAACAACAGCCCTTTCAATAATGTTTTCGAGTTGGCGTACATTTCCGGGGTAGTCGCCCTTGATCAAGATATCTCTTGCCTCGTTTGTATATCCTTTGATTGTTCTTCTGTGTCTGTCGTTATATCTTTTAAGAAAAAAATCCATGAACACGGGAATATCATCCCTTCTTTCACGTAGCGGTGGAATCCTTATTGTAACAACATTGAGACGGTAATACAGGTCTTCTCTGAACATACCTTTACTCACCTCTTCTTCGAGGTTTCTATTCGTTGCTGCTATAATGCGCACATCTATCTTTTTTGCATGTAGTCCTCCCAGCCTCTCAACCTCTCTTGCCTGAATTACCCTCAGCAACTTGGATTGCAATATCATCGGCATATCACCTATTTCATCGAGAAACAGTGTGCCCTTATCGGCAAGCTCAAATTTACCCACCTTTTTTTGAAATGCGCCTGTGAAGGCACCTTTTTCATAACCAAACAATTCGCTTTCGAGCAGATTATCAGGGATAGCAGCACAATTGACCTTTATGATGGGCTGATCTTTTCTCTCACTCAATTCATGGATAAGGTCAACAACAAGTTCTTTGCCTACACCGCTTTCTCCTTCGATTATGCAGGTGGAATCTGTTTTTGCAACCCGCACTATGAGACTTGTGACCTCGTTCATCCTTTCGCTACTATATATGAAATTTGAAGTCTTGAACCTGTCCTGCAGCACCTCTTTCAATAGCCGGTTCTCGTGGATAAGCTGTTTCTTTTCCTCTATCTTCTTTATTTTGAAAAGGAGGTCTTCGAGGTCGACTGGTTTTGTAAGGTATTCTGACGCACCAGATTTCAGGGCATCTACGGCATTTTCAATGCTCCCGTATGCGGTAACCATGATTATTTCTGTTTCAGGGTTTATCTGCTTGAATTGCTTAAGAAGTGTAAGACCGTCTGTATCTGGTAGTTTGAAATCGAGTAAAACGATGTCAATGGCTTTTTTTTTGAATATATTTAGTGCATCGACACCATTTCCTGCGTCGGATGAATCGTAACCTTCTTTTTTCAGGAGGTCTGTGAGCAGTGTCCTCTGAGTTTTTTCATCCTCCACTATCAGTATGTTTGCATGTTCCATTTTCCACCTTTGCCTGTTTTTTTGTGATTCGCATTTCACAAATGCGATTTCAAAATCTCCCTATGGACATTATACTGCGCGATATTAGTTGCGGGCAGTGCCCTGTTTTATGGGTATAATGATGCAAAATTTTGTGCCTTTATCCTCTTCACTCGAAACCTTTATATCACCACCGTGATCTTTTGTTATCATATATGAAATAGGCAGCCCAAGCCCCATCCCTTTGTCCTTTGAAGTATAATAATATTCAAATATCTTTTCCATATCGCCCGATTTGATCCCATGACCTGTATCCTGGATAACAATTTCAACCATATCCCCTGCTGCTTTTGCCGATATCTCGATACGTCCGCCGTTGTCCATAGATTCAATTCCATTCAAGATCATGTTATACAAGGCCTGTTTGAACCTTTCCTTCTGTATCTCAGCAAACAAGTCCCTGCCAACGTTGTTTAACAATTCGATGCCTTGCTCTCTTGCCTTCTCTCCAATAACGATCAATACCTCATCAACAATAATATAAAGGTTTTCATTCAAAAACGGTGCCTGAGACCTTGTAGAAAACAAAAAATCTTCGACAATCCTGTTAATGCGGGAAAGTTCATCCCTTATGATATCGATAAACTTTTGATACTCAATCTTGTTTTCGTCCTTTGGCATAAACTCACGTTTTAGTCTCTGCACCGATATGCCGACCGCATTCAACGGATTTCGGATTTCGTGTGCCATACCCGATGCAAGCCTGCCCAATGATACAAGCCTTTCCTTCATGGCAAGCTCTTTCTCCATATTTTTCATCCTCTCTGTGTATCGTCTCTCGAGGTAAAATATTACATATGTGCTTAATGCGCCAAGAATAACAAGAAAGACAAGTATGATGATAAAATTGATCGTTGTCCTCTTTAAGATGTTGTTTGTGAGGTTTCTCGAAAGGATCACTTCGATGCCAAAACCTTTTAAAAATTTCGATTCAAGTGGTTCCCGCACGGTAAACTGTGTTAAATGCGTCTCGTTGGTAACAGATGATGCGTATTGGCTCCCCTTCTCATCATAGACTTTTATACCTTCAATATTAAGCCTTTTTTCTTCCCGAGCGAGTATCTCTTTTACAATATGCCTTTTTCTTAGCGCTTCCAGTTCATCGTCATTTAGCCAGAAAAACAGAAAATATTCAGAATGTCTCGTTCCAACAAGCAATGATTTATCTGAATCGTTTGGCATTTTAACAATGATATCTTCTTTGCCAGATAGGAGTCTTTTTTTGTAGGAAGGATCCATTTTTACCGCACCCTTTTTCGATATCACCCTGCCTTTTGCATCCAACAAAAGCATATCGGAAAAAGGCATACGACGTATTTCATCAATTGAAGCGTTCTTTAGGAAGGTATATATCTCCTCCACTATCTCTTCATCATAAACCAGAACATTGAGAAAGTTGGGTGTTATAATGGATGGTGACAAATCGAAAAGATTCAGATATTCAAGGTTTACATCTATCTCTCTTTTGATGTGTCTTATAATGATATCTGCCTCACCCTTGAGTAAGGCATCGATGTTTTTCTGTATGACCCTGAATTGAAAGAAGCCCGTTATCGCAATGAGGATAAAAAAGATAATAAACAGAAGGGATGGAAATATATAAGGTTTTTTATCTCCCATACCCCCTCAGACCCATTGGACGCATTGTTCTGCGTTTCTCCGAAGTGCAGAAATTGTTATACTTTTCTCTCTGTTCTTCGTTTAATGTCCTTGAGACCTCACTCCTGTATTGGATGAATAGGTTTTCCCTCGTCCGTTCGATGTCTGCTATTTCACTCTGGAGTCTTTCAATCCTTTCTGTGTTCCCAGGCTGATTTCTTGATACCTCTCTCAGTTCCAGCCTCTTCTTTACAGCCTCCTCTTTTGTCGAGCGGATCTCGTTTATATATTTTCTTTTTATGTCCTGTATCTTTGCCTTTTGAGTATCGGAAAGATGAAGCCCCCTCTCGAAGTCCGAATAGGTATCCTGGGCAACGAGAGGGGGGGTAAAAAGGAGGAAGAGGAGGAGGGCAATTATATATGTCATGGATTAACCGGCACCCAAACCTTATGCGATGGCACCCATTTTCCACCTATCCACTGTCCTGGTACATCAACCCACTGACCAGGAGGTGCCTGAACCTGCGGTTGGCTAACATTATCAGGTGTAGCGTATGCCATTTGAGATTGCTGAACCTGTGTATTGTTTACTTCATTTACATGCTGATCCAGTGCGTTTCCAGCGATTAAACCTGCAAGCGCCCCGACAGCCGTACCAATCAATGTACTCGTTGTATTACTGCCGATGATCTGACCTCCTATTGCTCCGAGACCAGCGCCTATTGCAGCGCCCTTTTGTGCATTATAACCCGAAGAAGCACAGGATGCCAATGTAATTCCTAAGAAAATGATTAATGCTGTGGAAATTAGCCTTTTCATGATACCGTTCCTCCTTTTTTTGTTTGGTCTAGTGGGTTGAATTGGTTAATTCTATTTTGAGGTTTTTTCTCGCTCAACCTGTCTACCAACCCAACCCACTCAACCCTTAACGGTTCTTTTTACCCAACAAAACCGAATCGTGCCTACTGTACTTGGGGCCTCGCGCCTAAGCCAGCTCCAAACCCATAGCAATCTGCGCCAGCACCTCTGCCTCTACCCATTTTGTATCCATAGCCTGTTTCACCAATCTTTTTGATCTGTTCGGGCGTAAGAATCTTTCTCTGGGCAAGCTTATATTGAACCGCCTTCTCGTGAAGCGTCTGTCTCAATGCGTTAAGCTCCTTTTCCTTTGCAAGTATAGTCGCTTCGTTGGCATTTGGATCAGCAATGAGATTTCTCAGTTCAGCCCTCTTTTTGAATAACTCATAGCGGGTAGCTGAGGTTTCATTTCTGAATTTTTCCTTTGCCTGCCACATCTTATCCTGCTGTTCCTGGGCAAGATTCAGGTTAGCATACATACCTGGACCAAATCCTGCTGCCATTGTATGCCCTCTGTATCCAAAACCTGAACCCTTTGGCCCGAAAGCAAAGACAGTTGTTGCAAACGCCACAAAAATTACCACCACCATAACTCCGTACAATTTTTTCATTTTGACCTCCAATGTATTATTTTTCATACTAATACTATAGAGCAATATCCATGCCAGAATATTCGAGAGGCAATAAATAGATGTATCTTGCTGTAATTACTGGATATATAGTATAAATGATAAAAGGTGCCATCCAAAGAAAAGGCAAAGAATGTCGAAACGACCATGTTGGTTCGACATAATTGTCGATAAGTGCTTTTTATTCCCCCTTACTGAAAAATTATGATATATCTTATTGTCTATATGTTGAAATGAAACAATAGATTCGGGGTTCGTTTTGAATAATATTCTTACCATAGCAGGTTTTGACCCATCATCAGGGGCGGGTATAACAAAAGACCTGGATGTATTTTTTTCACTCGGGATGCATGGCGTTTCTGTTCCAACCTGCATTGTCAATCAGAATCCGATGGGGGTTACAGATGTCTATCCGATCCCTCCTGAGCAGTTTTCACAAATGCTGAACACTGTCAACAATGGAATAAGATTGGATGGTATAAAGATTGGGGTTATGCTCGATGAATTTCATGTTGATGTGCTGTCTGATTTTATTTCTTCAGTTAAAGACATTCCAGTGGTGCTCGACCCCATAATATCGGCAAAGAACGACACACAACTCTTAACGGTGAATGGATTAAGGGTGCTAATCGACTCGGTATTTCCAAAGACAACTGTTATTACGCCAAACACTGAAGAGGCAGCAATTATTACAAAAGACAGGATCAACAATATTGATGATATGCAAAAGGCCGCAAGAGCTATGCTTGACATGGGGATAAATGCAGTTGTTATTAAGGGGGGCCATCTTGATGGGGAACCGATCGACATACTCTATGATGGCAGGGAATTAACGAAATGGTACAAAAAACGTGTTAAAAGGGATATCCATGGCACAGGATGCACGTTTTCATCAGCGCTTCTTGCTTTTCTCGTCAAGGGACAAAATCTAAAAAACGCCTTTGATTCCGCTGAAAAATACATGTTATATTCTATCGAGAAAAGCTATACAATTGCGGATAATGGTTATTATTATATGTCTTCTGCTGTTTTACCGACGGAATTCAAGCAGGAGATTTATTTAAACTCATAAAAATGGAGACGATGATACATGAAAAATCAACTTACGGCAGCCCGCGAGGGCAAAATCACAACCGAAATGAAAAGGGTAGCACTTGACGAAGGTATAGATGCCGATGTTTTGAGGCAATACATAGCCGATGGAAAGGTGACTGTCCTTGCAAACAATAGACACAAGGATTTCATGCCTAAGGGTGTTGGAAAGGGTTTGAGCGTAAAGGTAAATGCAAATCTCGGAACATCCTCGGAAAAAATAGATATCGATCTGGAGCTTGAAAAGCTTGAGATGGCAACAAAGGCAGGTGCTGATACCGCCATGGATCTGAGCACCGGCGGGGACCTCGATGAAATCAGAAAGATAATAATGGGCAAAGCACAGATACCGATTGGCACTGTACCGATCTATCAGGCGGCAGTAGAAGCCGTTAAAAAGAGAAAGAGCATAACGAAACTCGACCCAGATGAATTCTTCGACGTAATAGAAAGACATGGGATGGATGGTGTTGATTTTATTACAGTTCACTGCGGGGTTACAAAGAGGTCTATTGAAAGGCTCAAAAAGCAGGGCAGAATAGCAGGCATAGTGAGCAGGGGTGGCGCATTTCTTACCAATTGGATTATCGTGAACGACAGAGAAAACCCACTTTATGAACAGTACGACAGGCTCATAAAGATAGCAAAGAAATATGATATGACGCTGAGTCTCGGTGATGGATTAAGGCCTGGATGTATTGCTGATGCCACTGACAGGGGGCAGATCGAAGAACTTATTATCCTGGGAGAGCTTGCTGCTGAAGCGATAAAAAATGATGTGCAGGTCATGATTGAAGGTCCTGGGCATGTACCGATCAACCAGATTGAAACGAATATGATACTCCAAAAAAGGCTTTGCAATGATGCACCTTTTTATGTATTGGGCCCCGTAGTTACGGATATTGCGCCAGGATATGACCACATCACCTCTGCAATGGGTGGTGCACTTGCGGCATATTATGGCGCTGATTTTCTTTGCTATGTAACGCCATCGGAACATCTTGGACTTCCCTCCCCTAAGGATGTATGGGATGGTGTTATGGTTACGAAGATTGCAGCCCATGCGGCAGATATTGCACGCGGAAACGAAAAGGCATTCCAGCGTGATAAAGATATGTCTATCTACAGAAAGGCGCTCGATTGGGAGGGACAGATAAAATGCGCCATTGACCCGGATAAGATAAATGATTTCCGTAAGGATCGGGCATTACAGGACAATGTGTGCAGCATGTGCGGTGAGTACTGCGCAATAAAGATAGTGAAGGATTATTTTAAAGAATAGTGGAAAAGAAAGGGGTCAAGGATTCGAGGAGTCGAGGAGTCAAGTGGTTCTCTTGGAATCTTTTTTAAAAACCAAAAGAGGCAAGGAGTCGGAAAAGAAAGGGTTCAAGGATTCAAGGGGTCGAGGGGTCAAGTGGAAAAGGCAGAGGGTTGGAGGGTTAGAAGGTTAGAGGGTTGGCTACACCTCTACACTTCTAAACATCTAATCATCTAAAAGAACATGTTTCCTTCTATAGAGATATATACAGTTTCCCAACTTACCTCAGGGATTAAGCATGCGATCAACTCCCAGTTTCGCGACATATTTGTTGAGGGTGAGGTTTCGAATGCAAAGCTTTATCCTTCTGGACATCTATACTTCACTCTAAAAGACAGCAATGCAATGTTGAAGGCTGTCTTTTTTGGCTATGCAAAAAGATATCCCGTTGACATAGTAAAAGATGGTGCCGCTGTCATATGCAGGGGCAGGGTGGATGTTTATGAAAAAAGGGGTGAATATCAGCTCATTACTGATATGGTTGAGGTAAAGGGTCTGGGGCTTTTGCAGTTGAAGTTTCAGATGCTTAAGGAAAAGCTTTTCAAAGAGGGTCTTTTTTTACCTGAGAAAAAAAAGTCCATTCCAATCCTTCCACAAAGGATAGGTATTGTCACATCACCAGCAGGTGCGGCAATCAGGGATATGCTTAAGATTATTTATGGGAAATTTGATAACATGACAGTTGAGATATACCCGGTGAAGGTTCAGGGCGATGATGCCTGCTTTGAAATTGTGGATGGGATTGATTATTTCAATAAATCAAATGAGGTGGACATAATCATTCTGGGAAGGGGAGGGGGCTCCTTGGAGGATTTGGCACCGTTTAATGAGGAGATGGTTGCAAGGGCAATATATGCATCAAAAATTCCTGTCATAACAGGGGTTGGTCATGAAATAGATTTCACGATAGCCGACTTTGTGGCAGATGTACGTGCACCGACACCTACAGCGGCAGCGGATATAGCGGTAAGAAATAAGCTTGAATTTCTTGAGATGTTTGAAAACACGAAAAATGCGCTAAGACAGTCTATGAAAAAGAAGATTGAAAAATCGAAGCTTATGCTATACGAAAACGTAATGGAACTAAAGGGAAAAAAGGATATATTTACGTCCTATAGGATGTATCTGGACGAACTCTTAAATAACCTCCTTCACGGTTTTTCAAATTATTTCAAAAGCCAGCAGACACGTCTTGACAATATCACTCAGAGACTTATCGACCTGAACCCTGAAGGTATTCTCAAAAGGGGGTACAGCATAACGATGAAGCGTGGTTTGGGTATTATTGTTACGGATGCAAGTCAAGTTTCACCTGGCGAGGAATTGTCAATTACCCTAAGTAGCGGTAGATTAGAAGCCACAGTAGATGCAATAGCGAATAATGATAAGGCAGAGAGATGATTCATAAAAGCGAAGGGTTCGAGGATTCAAGGATTCAAGGGGTCGAGTGGAAAAGGCAGAAGACAGAAGACAGGGGTCAGAAGTCAGGAGTCAGGAGACAGAAGACAGAGGACAGGAGACAGAGGACAGAAGATAGAAGACAGAATACAGAAGACAGAAGACAGAGGTCAGAGGTCGGAGGTCAGAGGTCGGAAGACAGAGATCAGAGGGCAGAGGTCGGAAGACAGAAGTCAGGAGACAGGAGAAGGTTGGAGGGTTGGCTACACCTACATTGGTCTATTTGATCGAATCAGCCAGTACGTTGCAGACCAACTCAATCTCTTCGGTTTTCATGTTGGCATAAAAAGGAAGTGCTATGATTGATTCGCCAGCGGCTTCAGTCTCTGGGAAGTCGCCTTGTTTAAAACCGAATTGTTTTCTGTAAAACGGCTGTAGATGTATAGGGCTAAAATATGGTCTTGCAGGAATGCCTTTCTCACCAAGTAGAACAATAGTTTTATCCCTGCTGATACCAGGAGCCAAACGCACTACATAAACAAACCAGCTCATGCGTGTGGTTGTCGGTGCGATAGTCAATGGACTCACGTTTTCGATGTTTGATAGAATCCTATTGTATTCGTTCGCCACGTTGTCCCTTTTACGGAGTAGCCCGTCGAGGCGTCTTATCTGAACGACCCCCACTGCGGCATTCAATTCAGACATGCGGTAGTTAAATCCGAGACGGCTATGATTCAACCATCCGTCAAATTTGTCTCTACCCTGATTTCTTAAGCTCCTGAAAAGGTTCGCCCATTCTTCGTCATTAGTGACGAGCACAGCGCCTTCGCCGCTTGTCATCTGTTTGTTCGGATAAAAGGCATAGGTGCCTGCCTTGCCTATTGCCCCTACCCTTCGGCCTTTGTACTCTGCGCCTATTGCCTCACATGAATCTTCAATGACTATCAGATTATATTTTGCGGCAATCTCCATAATGGGGTCCATATCTGCAGGTTGTCCAAAAACATGCACAACGATAATTGCGCGTGTACGTTCAGTAATTGCCGATTCAATCCTGCCTGCATCCATATTCAATGTCACGGGGTCAATATCCACAAACACGGGCTTTGCACGCTCGAAAAGTATACAATTTGACGATGATATGAAGCTGAATGGCGACGTAATGACCTCGTCATCGGGTTGAATATTAGCCGCAACCATGCATAGATGAAGCGCCGAAGTCCCATTGATGACAGCCACTGCATGTGCTGCGTTTGCCTCTCCAGCGGCAAGTTTTTCGAACGTAACCGTTTGTGAACCGATACTTAGATTGCGGGATTGCATAACCCTTAATACCGCCTGAATCTCTTCAGATGTGATATCCGGCATCGCCATCGGCACCTTCAACGCTGATGCTGGCAGTGCATCTGACTGCTCTATTAGGCTGCTGAAAGAGGATACCATAGAAAAAGGAATATGGACGCCCTGACACAGAGATTTTATATTGTCGAGTGTCTGTGCAGGAGCGCTTGGCATTGCAACAATTACCTCATCAATCCCTTTTTCCTTAGCAACTTCGTCCAGCCTTATTAGCGGCCCTGATACTGTCAAATCTTGTATCTTCATCCCAATCTTCTTCGGGTCGTCATCTATAAAAGCCACCGGTTGCAATCCCAGTTGTGGATTAGTCAGTAGTTCACGCGATATGTTAACCCCCGTGTTACCAGCACCTGCAATCAATACACGTTTATTAGGTGTTATACCTGTAGCCTTCCAATCGATATCGCCGGGATAGCGTTCACTCATTTTAAGAATTACGCGAAAACCGCCAAGTAAAAAAAGACTTATTATAGCCTCGAGGATAAGCAAGGAACGAGGGAAACTTGCCCTAATCCAAAAAGGCTTTATAATCAATAGCGACAGTATAGAGAGTATGACCGTACCGATTAATACAGAGACAGCCAAAGCGATAAAGTCTTTTGTGTAGGCATAACGCCAGATGCGTTTATATATACCAGAAAAATAAAAAACAATCGGGCGCAACACCATTGCAAAGACGATAAAAGGCCAGATAATACGCAGATAGTAACTAAACAACAACCTATCGGGATACACCACCTCAAGCCTAAGCATCATGGAGAATATGATCGAGACGAACGTCAACAGCGCATCAACGAGGATCATATACCAGTAATGTTTCATTGTTGGCATATTATAACAGGTTCAATCATCTTTTTCACTAAACATTATTGAGTTTATAGCGTTTCTTTAGTTTCTCTGGTTTGTAGGGTTTATTGGGTTACTCCTTCGTCCCTCGACCCCTTTTTTTAGAAGATTAGAAGTTTGGATGTGTAGAGGTTTAGCCAACCCTCCAACCCTCCAACCCTCCAACCTTCTGCCTTTTTCACTTGACCCCTCGACTCCTCGACTCCTTGAATCCTTTCTTTTCCGACTCCTTGCCTCCTTCGCTTTTCTGACTCCTTGACCCCTTTCTTTTCCGATTTTTTTGCTACACCTCTAACCCTCTAACCCTCCAACCTTCTCCCTACTGACTTCTGACTTCTGATTTCTGACTTCTGTCTTCTGCCTTTCTCTGCGCTCTCTACGGCCTCTGCGAGAGAAAATCGTTTTTCCGAATCCTCAACCTCTTAGCTTCTTAATGATGCGAAGTGGTCGTATGCGTTGTAGTGCTACCGCCACCTGTTGACGATGCTGCTGCTGCTACTCCTGCAGCGACGGCTGCTGCACCCATAGCAACAGTTCCGACGCCGATACCAGCACCTGCGGCTGCACCTGCGGCTGCTCCCGCTGCCCCTGCGCCTGCCGCACCCGCTCCAGCCCCTGCTCCAGCTCCAGCCCCTGCACCCGCACCGGCTCCTGCACCAGCACCCGTGCCAGCTCCAGTCCCTGCTCCAGCACCCGTGCCAGCACCTGTACCCGTGCCCGTGCCAGCACCTGTACCTGTGCCCGTGCCAGCACCTGTACCTGTGCCCGTGCCAGCACCTGTACCTGTACCTGCTGTTCCAGTAGCTGCTGCTTCACCAACGCCGGCAAGGTTCCATTGTCCCATAACACCTTGAAGCATAATTGGGTTGAATGCTGCCGGCAATGTAGGCGCAAGACCTGCTGCTACCGTTGTAAACTGGCCTGCCGCGACCGTTACGATCTGCGTTGGCATTGCAGGATTAAAGACGGTAATTGCATTCTGGAGTGCATAGAAAGTTGTTCCCGGATTCTCTGAAATAACGGTTAGCCACTCTGTCCCCCTTGCACCAGCAATGGCAGTGGGCGTATGAACTTCAAACTTAGAGCCAGGTTCAATAAATTTCTCGACCTTTGTGTGCAAGGCGCCTGCTTTCAATGAAACGATGCTGCTCCTCTTGTTTTTATCGAGCAGATATTCTGTGACCTCAAGCCTTGATCTTTGCCCAACGCTTAGCAACGTATCGTCCGTAAGCAATAATTTCGCCCTTGATTTATCTCCTGTTTTTATCAGATCCTTTGTCTGGACATCGCCTTCGACCTTTGGCGAGATTGCTGAGTTTGCCCTCGTCAGAGATACATCACCTCGAATATCATTAAATTTCCCTATCACATCAGCAAATAATGATGCAGGAAATGATATCTGTAATGCTAATGAAAAAATAAATGCCAAATAAAATATTCTTTTTATTTTCATGATAGCCTCCCCAATTATTTTAAAAATATTTAATACAATTCTACATTTGAAAGATCATTTTGTCAAAACAATGTTTTTTCGTTCACGCTGGTATACAATTTTGGACAATTTAGTTGACTTAAACGAATTTAAAAGGATAAAATTCACTTGTTCAATTTTCGAACAGCTATAACAATTTGTTTTTGCAATGAAATTGAAAACAATGCAGTTATTAAATGTTTTTTGTTCATTATTCGGTAGAAACGGCGGTAGCCTATCAAAATGAAAGAGCCACAATTCAAGGTATTGCTCGAGTTATCATCAGAAAATACCATAAGCCAGCGCGCCCTCTCTAAAAAGGTCGGCTTGAGCTTAGGCAACGTAAATTATGTCATAAAGGCATTAATCCAGAAGGGATACGTCAAGGCATGCAGGTTCAAGGATTCAGATAAAAAGCTTGGATATGTGTATATCCTTACGCCTGAAGGCATTAAGGAGAAGATTCAACAGACAGAGGCCTTTATGCAGCGCAAACTGGAAGAGTATGAAAGACTGAAAGAAGAACTTGAAAAATCAAAAAGCAGCGAAAAAGCAGTGGAGAGAGGCAGAGGGATAGAGGGTTAAGAGAAGGCAGAAGGTTGGAGGGTTAGAAGGTTGGAGGGTTTGCTAAAAACCGGAAAGGCGAAGGAAAAGGCATTTTATCTCGCAGAGGCCGCAGAGAACGCAGAGTTATAATATCTTCATCAGAACAGGAGAAAGATTTGTTCTGATGAAACAACTCACCCTGCGGGTAAAGTTGTTAAATAACAATGTTACAGAAACATGGTTCCCCGATAGAACCACTCGGGGATGACAGGCAGAGGGATGGAGGGTTAAGAAAAGGCAGAGGGTTAGAAACAGAAGGCAGAAGACAGAAGACAGAAGACAGAAGACAGAAGACAGGAGAGGATTAGAGATTTCGCAATAAACCAGAGAAACCAGAGAAACTAAAGAAACGCTATCAACGCTATAAACGAGGTATTAAAATGAAACGCGCCCTTATTACAGGTATCACAGGCCAGGATGGTTCCTATCTCGCCGAATATTTGCTTTCCAAAGGCTATGAAGTCCACGGCCTAATTCGTCGTGCCAGCACATTCAACACTGGCCGTATCGACCACATATACACAGACCCTCATACGCAGGGCAGCAGACTCTTTCTCCATCATGGGGATCTTTCTGATTCAGGCCAGCTTATCAACCTCATATACAACATAAAACCAGATGAAATTTATCATCTCGGAGCCCAGAGCCATGTGCGGGTCAGTTTTGATGCCCCTGAATATACGGGCGACATTACCGGAATCGGCACAACCCGTCTCCTCGAATCAATCCGCAGAAGCAACATCAAAACGAAATACTATCAGGCCTCTTCATCGGAACTTTTTGGCGCAACCCCACCACCTCAGAGCGAGACAACGTCTTTTTATCCCCGTAGTCCCTATGCTGCCGCAAAAATATACGCCTATTGGATGACCGTCAACTATCGTGAAGGCTACAATATGTTTGCCTGCAATGGCATTCTCTTCAACCACGAATCACCCCGCCGCGGCGAAACCTTCGTTACTCGTAAAATTACCCGTGCACTTGCCAATATTCTTGCAGGACGTCAGAAAAGGCTCTATCTTGGCAATTTGAACGCCAAACGAGACTGGGGTTTTGCCCCTGAATATGTGGAGATGATGTGGCTCATGCTCCAGCAGGATAAACCTGATGATTATGTTGTCGGGACCGGCGAAAGCCATTCAATTCGTGAATTCGTCAACCTCGCCTTCGCATACGCTGGCATCGAACTCGAATGGAAAGGCACCGGCACAAGCGAACGGGGAATAGTCGCTTTGCTTAGCGATAGGTTTGAGGCAAAAGGTTTGGAGCAAGATACCTCCAATCTCCAGCCCGGCGACATACTCGTAGAGATCGATCCCCGCTATTTTCGACCCACCGAGGTGGACTTCCTCTTGGCTGATATCAGCAAGGCACGCAAACAACTCAATTGGGGGCCACGGATAACATTCTCGGAACTTATAAAGATCATGGTGGATTACGACCTCAAGATGGTTGGCATCGAGCCACCAGGCGACGGAATCGCAGCATGTCAGGCAAAAGACTTCTGTTACACCGAACACGCCTTCGCAACAAACGAAAAAATCAGAGAATGTTGAAAGCAAATAAAAGAATAACCATCACCGGTGGCAAAGGTTTTCTCGGTACGCACCTCATCCGCACCCTCCAATCACGCGGCTACCCCCATATCTTTATTGCCGATCTCCCCGAATATGATCTCACCAGCCTCCCTGACATTAAGCGTATGTATATTGATCAGAAACCGGATATTGTCATTCACCTCGCTGCTAAGGTCGGAGGCATTGGCTTCAATCAGGAAAACCCTGCAACGCTCTTCTACGAAAACGCCATGATGGGCATACAGCTTATCCATGAAGGATATCTCCGCAAGATTGATAAATTCGTAGCCCTCGGTACAATCTGCGCCTACCCGAAATTCACGCCAGTTCCATTCCATGAAGACGATATTTGGAACGGCTATCCAGAAGAAACGAATGCCCCATACGGTCTTGCCAAGAAGATGATGCTTGTCCAATCTCAGGCGTATAGGCAACAATATGGGTTCAACTCGATTTTTCTACTCCCCGTCAACCTCTATGGCCCAAATGACAATTTCAGCTTCAAATCATCACACGTCATTCCTGCTCTTATCCGCAAACTTCACCTCGCCAATCTCCTGTCCCGCAGTGATTTTGATGGCATCATAAAAGATTTTCTTCGCAATAATGATGGGGCGATAGAGACTGAAGGCAAAAGACTTGAGGCAAAGCCCGATTCCCCGGTTGGAGATGTTTTAGCAATTTTGAATCATTATGGTATTTCCTATTCTTCTTCTCAACCAGAGAAACTCCATCCTGTTAGTGTCGAGGTTTGGGGTACTGGTTCTGCAACACGTGAATTCTTTTACGTCGAAGATGCCGCTGAGTCCATAACACTCGCCACAGAAAGCTATAACAAATCCGATCCTGTCAATATAGGTGCCGGATTTGAAATCTCCATCAAAGAATTAGTTACTTTACTTGTTGAATTGATGAATTTTCAAGGTCAAATCGCGTGGGATACCACCAAACCTGACGGTCAACCACGCCGCATGCTTGACACCTCCCGTGCCAGTACAGAATTTGGATTCTCCGCTAAAACTACTTTTGCCGAAGGCCTCCGTAAAACCATAGACTGGTATGTTTCTCAGCCTTGAACCATAAAATTTACCGCCTCCCCTCACTCCTAAATGTTTTTTTGTCTCTCGCAGAGCCCGCAGAGAACGCCGAGAAAGACGAGAAAGACGAGATATACTTGTGGCCAGAATTCTGAGACTGATGAATTCTGACCACACTTCATGCCCCTTGCGGGGCAGAAGTAAAAATTT
>Ga0255341_1001739_pt1 | contig 29650 bp, 28 predicted proteins | sample wastewater_treat_8_FD_192418 | JGI IMG/M metagenome (GOLD analysis project Ga0255341, IMG submission 192418) | Wastewater microbial communities from Lulu Island WWTP, Vancouver, Canada - plant12 | ecosystem: Engineered > WWTP > Wastewater > Unclassified | place: Canada: Vancouver, British...
AGCTTCCACATGGGGAAGACCAAGAACGACCCGGCGCATTTCGATGACGTGCTGAGCCTGCTCAACCGGGAGGCCCCGCAGGTGCTGTTCGTGGACGACAACGCCGGCCATGTCGGCCGGGCCCGGGGCCGGGGCTGGAATGCCCTCCTGTTCCGGGACGAGGCGGGCGTGATGGCCGCGCTGACCGCGTTTTTGCGCGGCGTGCCGGACGGGCCCGGGGATTGAGACGGAGAAAAATCTGGCTTCCGCCGGGCGGCGCATGGTAGTATTCCCCACGTTTTCGACCGACCCACCCGACACAGAGGCGCCATGATCCCGAGATACTCGCGCAAGGAAATGGAGGCCATCTGGAGCCCCGAGAACCGGTTCCGGAAGTGGCTCGAGATCGAACTCCTCGTCTGTGAAGCGCTGGCCGCAAAGGGGGAAATCCCGCGCAGCGCGCTCAGGACGATCAGGGACCGGGCGGGGTTCGACGTGGACCGCATCGACGAGATCGAGCGAACCGTCAAGCACGACGTCATCGCCTTCCTGACCAGTGTTGCCGAACACGTGGGGCCCGATTCCCGCTACATTCACATGGGGCTCACCTCGTCGGACATCCTCGACACGTCGCTGGCCCTGCTGCTGAAGGAGGCGTCGGACATTCTCCTGGGGGATATCGACAGCCTCCTGGCCGTCCTGAAGAAGAAAGCCCTGCGCTACCGGAAAACGCTCATGATCGGCCGCACCCACGGCATCCACGCGGAGCCCGTGACCTTCGGCCTGAAGATGGCGATGTGGCACCAGGAGATGCGCCGCAACCGCGAGCGCCTGGTCCGCGCCCGGGATGCCGTGGCCTGCGGGAAGATCTCGGGGGCCGTGGGGACCTTCGCCTTCATCGACCCGTCCGTGGAGGAGCATGTCTGCCGGAAGCTGGGCCTGACGCCCGAGCCCGTGGCGACCCAGATTGTCCAGCGCGACCGCCATGCCGAATTCTTCGCTTCGCTGGCCCTCATCGCCTCGTCACTCGAAAAGTTCGCCACCGAGATCCGTCATCTTCAACGCACGGAAGTACGGGAGGCGGAAGAGTTCTTTTCTCCCGGCCAGAAAGGCTCCTCGGCCATGCCCCACAAGCGAAACCCCGTGCTCTCCGAAAACCTTTCCGGCCTGGCGCGGCTGATGCGGGGGTATGCCCTGGCGGCCATGGAGAACATCGCCCTGTGGCACGAACGCGACATCAGCCACTCTTCCGTGGAGCGGGTCATCGCGCCGGATGCGACGATCCTGCTGGACTTCATGCTGAAGCGATTCTCGGGGCTCGTCGAGAACCTCGTCGTCTACCCCGGGCGCATGATGGAGAACATCCGCCTGACCCGCGGGGTCATCTTCTCGCAGCAGGTCCTCCTGAAGCTGATCGAGAAGAGGATGAGCCGGGAGGAAGCCTACTCCGTGGTGCAGGACAACGCCATGCGGGCCTGGCAGGACGGGCTCGAGTTCAAGGACCTGCTCCTGGCCGACGAACGCGTCGGGGCCGTCATCGACCGAAAGGAGATCGAGGAGGTATTCCGCCTGGAAAATTTCCTGGAGAATGTGGACTACATCTTCGAGAGAACCTTCGGAGGGAAGAGAGGTCATGAAGAGCGGAAGAGCAGAGGGTAGGAAGAGCGGAGCACGTGGGAATCGTCCGCATCCGCTCCGGTTTGTCCATCCGCGCGTCCTCGCTTCCGATCTTCCGCGGTTCCTTCCTTTCAGCGCCTGACGATCGTGTCCCGCTGCCAGTACCGGTCGTCCCGATCGGGATAATCCAGGTTGAAGTGCAGGCCGCGGCTTTCCTTGCGCATCATCGCGCAGGCGACGATGAGGTTCGCCACGACGGAGAGGTTGCGCAGCTCGAGCAGGTCCCGGGTGATCTTGAAGCTCCAGTAGTAGTCCTGGATTTCCTGCGCGATGAGATCCATCCGTTTCCTGGCTCTCTCGAGCCGCTTGTTGGACCTCACGATGCCCACGTAATTCCACATGCAGCGGCGGATCTCATCCCAGTTGTGTTCGATCACGATGGATTCGTCGCTCTCGGTCGCGCTGCCGGACTGCCAGTCGGGAATCGGCAGTTCCTCCTCTGAAGCGCCGGGCAGGAGTTCCCGGATGCGCTCGCACACCCGGTGGGAGAACACGACGCATTCCAGCAGGGAGTTGCTGGCCAGGCGGTTGGCCCCGTGGAGTCCCGTGCAGGCCACCTCGCCGGCGGCGAAGAGACGGTCGATGCTCGTCTCCCCGTGGCCGTTCACCACAACCCCCCCGCAGAGGTAGTGGGCGGCGGGGACGACGGGAATCGGGTCTCTCGACATATCGATCCCGTACCGCAGGCAGCGGTTGAAGATGGTGGGGAAGCGCTCCATCAGGTAGCCCCGGTCGCGGTGGGTCATGTCGAGAAGCACGAAGTCGTCGCCGGACTTCTTCAGCTCGATGTCGATCGCCCTCGCCACGATGTCCCGGGGAGCCAAAGCCTTGAGGGGATGATATTTTTCCATAAAGGCCGCGCCGCTCTTGAGCCGGAGCACGGCGCCTTCGCCCCGGACGGCCTCGCTGATGAGAAACGACTTTGCCTCGGGATGGTAAAGGCAGGTCGGGTGGAACTGGATGAATTCCATGTTGGCGATGAGCGCCCCGGCTCTCCATGCCATCGCGATGCCGTCGCCGGTTGCGATGTCCGGGTTCGTGGTGATGAGGTAGACCTTTCCGGCGCCGCCCGAGGCGAGGATCGTGAAGCGGGACCGGAAGGTGTCGACCCGGTCGTTTTCGATGTCGAAGACATAGGCGCCCAGGCAGCGATCGCGTTCCTCCCGGGGCAGGGCGGTGCGGCCGCGGATCCAGGACTCGCGGATGAGGTCGATGGCCAGGGAATTCTCGCAGATTCGCACGTTGCCGAGGGAGCGCGCCTTGTCGAGGAGGGCCCGCTCGATCTCGCGGCCCGTGGAGTCGGCCGCATGGAGAACCCTGCGGCGGGAGTGCCCTCCTTCCTTCCCGAGATCGTAGGGGGATCGCCCCCCCGATTTCCGTGAGAATTCCACGCCCCAGTCGATCAGCTCCGCGATGCGCGAGGGGGCCTCGCTGACGACGAAGCGGACGACTTCCTCGCGGCAGAGGCCCGCCCCGGCACGCAGGGTGTCGTCTATGTGAAGGTCAAAGCTGTCATCGGCGTCGGTGACGGCCGCGATCCCTCCCTGGGCATAGTTCGTCGTCGACTCCGTGGCGTTCTTCTTCGTGATGACGGCCACGGAACCGAACCGGGAGGCCTTGATCGCGAAGCTCAGGCCCGCCAGCCCGCTGCCGATAACCAGGAAGTCCGTCTTGATCTCCATCGCTCGTCACGCCTTCGCTGTCCTCTTTATACGCGTTTCCCCCTTTAAATAAAAGGGGAAATGTGCTAGAACCCTCAGCCATGCTGGTACTGGGAATCGAGTCCTCCTGCGACGAGACGGCGGCCGCCGTGCTGCAGGACGGGCGGAAACTGCTTTCGAACGTCATCGCCTCGCAGATCCGCATTCACGAGAAATACGGCGGCGTCGTTCCCGAGATCGCTTCCCGGAAGCACGTGGAGGTCATCGTCCCCGTCGTCCGGGAAGCCCTGGAGAAGGCGGGCGTCACGCTCGAGTCGATTGGCGGGATCGCGGTCACGCGCGGCCCCGGGCTGGTGGGGTCCCTGCTCGTCGGGCTCTCCATGGCCAAGGCCCTCGCCCTGGCGCGGAACATCCCCTTTGTCGGCGTCAACCACCTGGAAGGGCACGTCGCCTCGGCATTTCTCGCCGAGGAGAAGCCCTCGTTCCCCTTCATCGCCCTCGTCGTCTCGGGCGGCCATACGAACATCTACGTCGTCCAGGACTTCGACCGGATGCGCCTCGTGGGCCAGACGCGCGACGATGCGGCGGGCGAGGCCTTCGACAAGGCGGCCAAGCTTCTCGATATCGGGTACCCGGGGGGTGTCGTCATCGACCGGCTGGCCAAGTCCGGGGACCCGGAAGCCCTAAGCTTCCCGCGGTCCATGAAGGACAGCCTGGAATTCAGCTTCAGCGGGGTCAAGACGGCGCTGCTGACCTACATGAAGAAGCGCGAGAGCCCCCCTGCGGCGCGGGAGATGCCCGACATCGTCGCGAGCTACCAGGAGGCCATCGTTGACGTCCTGGTGGAAAAGACGCTGCGGGCCGCGGAGATCCATGCCATTCGCCAGGTGGCCGTCGTGGGCGGGGTGGCCGCAAACAGCCGGCTTCGCGCCCGGTTCCAGGAGGATGCCGGGGAAAAGGGGGTCCGGGTATGCATCCCGCCACCGGTTTTCTGCACCGACAATGCAGCCATGATCGCCGTCGTGGGCCATCACGCCCTGACCCGCGGGAGGAAGGACCCCTTCGACCTCAACGCGCTGTCGCGCTGGCCGGTGGACACCCCTTGAACCCATGGCAATCCGGGACAGGTTCCGAGAGTTCTACAACCGGTTTCTCAGCCTGAGCGGCGCACCGCAGGACATTGCCCGCGCCATGACCCTGGGAATCTTCATCGGCGTGACCCCCACGATCCCGTTCCACACGGCCCTCGTCATGGTGAGCTGTCTCGTGTTCCGCCAGAACATCACGGCGGCCGTGCTGGGGGCGACGATCGTCTCGAACCCCCTGACGATCCCCTTCCTCTACCTCGCCGCCTACGAGCTGGGCGTTGTGGTGCTCGGCATGCCGGCCAACCCGTTTGCCGTCACCCGCTACGACATCCGGTCCGTCCTCGAAATCGGACTGCACATCCTTTACCCGCTGCAGGTCGGGGGGCTGCTGCTGGCCGCCCTTTTCGCGGTCCCGTCCTATTTCCTTGCACGGCACGCAGTCGTCAAGATCAGGAGCCGCAATGCTGAGCCCGTTGAGCCTTCTCCGTAAGCACGGGGTCCGGCCGCTGAAGCGCCTCGGCCAGAATTTCCTGTGTGACCCCAACATCCTGGAGAAGATCGTCCGGATCGCGGGGGTTTGCGACACGGACACCGTCGTCGAGATCGGCTCGGGCATCGGCGTCCTGACGGCGCTACTCGCCGGACGGGTCCGGCGCGTGATCGCCATCGAGATCGATCGGCGTCTCGTCGAGGTGCTGAAGGCGGAACTCGGGGGCGTGCCCAATGTCGAGATCGTCAGAGGGGACGTCCTGGTGTTCGACTTCGCGTCCGTGCGGCCCGAAGGCGGGCCGGGGCGCATCCGGGTGGTCGGCAACGTTCCCTATAACCTGTCGGGCCCGATCGTGCTGAAACTCCTCGAAGCCCGCGAGTCCATCGACCGGGCCGTCCTGATGCTGCAGCGCGAGGTGGCCGAGAGGCTGGCGGCCGGCCCGGGGACGAAGGACTACGGCCCCCTGTCGGTCTACGTGACCCTCTACACGGAGGCCCGGCTCGAGACGCGTGTCCCGGCCTCCTGCTTCGTCCCGCGTCCCGACGTGGAGTCCCGGGTGATCCGGATGGACATGCGCCGGGAACCCCTGTGCGCCGTGGACGACCCGGCCCTGTTCCGCGACGTCGTCCGGGGCTGCTTCGCCAAGCGCCGCAAGACGCTTCTGAACAACCTCCGTCAGTCCGTGCTGCCCCTCCGGCCCGAGGCGGTCCCTGCCGTCCTGGAGGAACTCGGGATCGACGGGAAACGGCGCGCCGAGACGCTTTCCGTGCAGGAATTCGCATCCCTGAGCAACCGCATCGGCAGGGGACAAAATTCTTGACAGCCGGCCGGTCTTCTGTTATGACGAACCCGCGCCGCTTGGATCCCGATCGCGGGACTGGGACGGAGGGTCACCGCCAGAGAAGTGCGCTGCTTCCAACAGCCTCCCGTCCCGCACGGTGAGGTTTTTTTTCGTTCGGGGGCAGGGCCATGATCGTTATCGAACAGGCGAGGGAGATGCAGCGGTACGCCGAAGCCCTGAGACGCAAGGGGAAGCGGATCGCCTTTGTCCCGACCATGGGGTTCCTCCACCGCGGGCACCTCAGCCTCATGGAAGACGGGAAAAAACGTGGGGATTGCCTCGTGACGAGTATTTACGTCAACCCGACACAGTTCGGCCCCGCGGAGGACCTGGCCAAGTACCCCCGGGATTTCGACATGGACTGCAGGCTCTGCAGGGGAGTCGGGGTGGACGCGATCTTCTTCCCTTCCAACGGCGAGATGTACCCCGAGCACTACCAGACCTACGTGGATCTCGGCGACGTCACGCAGAATCTCTGCGGCCTGTCACGGCCCGGGCACTTCCGGGGTGTGGCCACCGTCTGCGCGAAGCTTTTCAACCTCGTGAAGCCCCACGTGGCGATCTTCGGCAAGAAGGATTTCCAGCAGCTCGTCGTCATCAGGAGAATGGTTGCCGATCTGAACATGGATCTGGAGATCATCGGCCTCGACACGGTCCGGGAGCCCGACGGACTTGCCATGAGTTCCCGAAACACCTACCTGAAGCCCGAAGAGCGGGAATCGGCCCTTAGCCTCAGCCGGGGCCTGAAAATGGCCCAGGGGATGTACGCCGAGGGCGAAAGGGATGCGGGCGCGATCATCGACGCCGTCAGCCGCTTCATCGCGGGGCATCCCCATGCAAAGATCGATTACGTCAAGATCTGCGACACGACGACGATGAAGGACGCGGCCCGACTGGACGGGGAGTGCGTGATGGCGCTGGCCGTGCGGGTCGGGGCGGCGCGCCTCATCGACAACTCCGTCTTTGGGGAGCCTTTGCACGTCTAGACCTCCGGTGCGGGGAAACACCGGCTCACAGAGGGAGAGAGACCATGCAGCGCATCCTGCTCAAGTCCAAGATTCATCGGGCGACGGTTACGGACGCAAACCTGAACTACGAGGGGAGCATCACGATCGACGAGGGGCTCATGCAGCGGGCCGATCTCGTTCCTTTCGAGAAGGTGGCGATCTACAACGTCTCGAACGGCGAGCGCTTTTCGACGTACGTCATCAAGGGCAAGAAGGGCACCGGCGTCATCTGCCTGAACGGGGCCGCGGCGAGGAAGGTGTCCAAAGGGGATCTGATCATCATCGCGAGCTACGTCATGGTCGAGGACGCGGAGTCGAAGGGCTGGAGCCCCAAGTGCGTCCATGTGGACGGCCGGAACAGGGTCAAGAAATAGCGCAAACGGCGTTTCCGTCGCAAACCCGGGCAAAGCGTCTCGAACCTTTGCCTTTTTTTATTCGCGGCTCTGCGGCCATGAAACACAGGATCAAGAACATTTTCCTTGCCGGCCTGGCCGTCACCGTGCCTATCGGGCTGACGATCTACATCCTGTTCTTTTTGATCGACCTGATGGACGGCCTGCTTCGGGTCATCCCGGCGTCCATCCACCCGGACACCCTGCTGGGGTTTCACATCCGCGGTCTTGGAGCCATTGCGACGGTCCTTCTGGTCTTTATCGCGGGCCTGATCACGACCAGCTACGCCGGCCGACGGTTCTTCCGGTTTGCCGAGACCCTTGTCGAGCGGATCCCGCTCGTCCGGGGCATCTACCAGGCAATCAAGCAGATCGTCCAGACCATGGTCAGCAAGGAGGGGCAGAGTTTCAAGCGGGTGGTCCTCGTCGAGTTCCCGCGCCCGGGCCTCTACACGGTGGCCTTCGTGACCGGGCAGGCCGCTGGCGAGCTCAGGGAGAAGACCGGCGGTCGATGCATCAACATTTTCGTCCCCACGACCCCGAACCCGACGTCGGGCTACTACATGATCGTCCCGGAAGACCGCGTCACCGACCTCGAGATGTCCGTCGAGGAGGCCTTCAAGCTCGTCATTTCGGGCGGCATGCTCTCGCCGGCGGAAAACAATAAGCAGTTGAGAAACGGGTGAAACTCTGCTACAAAAACTCCGGTTGACCACCCGCCGGCCGCGCGGGATCGGCGCGGAGGCCGAAAGAAAACCCAACCACCATGGAGGGCACATGCAGATCACATCGGAAAGCATCAAGGTCGGGCATCCGGATGTCGTGGCCGACGCCATTGCCGCCAACATCATCGCCGCGATTCTGGACGAGGAGAAGAAGCTCGGCCTGACGGTCTATAACATGCCGCACTGCGGTCTCGAGGTGTTTCTCGGCAAGGGGTTCTGCGTCGTGGGCGGCGAGGTCTCCACCCGCTGCTACGTGGACGTGGAGAAGATCGTCCGCGACACGGTTCTCGGGATCGGATACAACGACTTCTGTCTCGGTCTCGACGGCGGCTCCATGGGGGTGCTCAACGCCATCATTCCCCAGTCCCCCGACATCAACATCGGCACCCGGGCGGATCTCGGAAAATACAAGGAGATCGGTGCAGGGGACCAGGGGATCATGTACGGATTCGCCTGCTCGGACACCCCGGAGCTCCTGCCTCTTCCCTACGTCCTCTGCAACCGGATGATGCGGGTCTTCGAGGAAACGAAGCACCCCTACTTCGCGCCGGACGGAAAGGGCCAGGTCAGCGTGGAGTATGACGACAAGACAGGCAAGCCCCTGCGCGTGGTCAAGGTCCTCATGTCCAACGCCGTGGACTACCGTCACGTCGGCAAGGGCAGGAAGAAGGATGTCGAGGCCACTGCGAAGAAGATGTGCTTCGATGTGCTCGGAGACTGGATCGACCGCAAGACGGAATTCCTCTTCAATCCCACGGGCGAGTGGCAGGCGATACACTCCTGCAGCGCCGCCGACTCCGGCGTCACGGGCCGCAAGCTCGTCGTTCAGTTCTACGGCGGCTTCCCCGGCGCCCAGCTCGGGGGCGGGAGCGTCATGAACAAGTCCCCGGAAAAAGTGGACTGCTCGGCCGCTTTCGGCGCCCGCTACGCGGCGAAGAACATCGTCGCCTCGGGGCTCGCCGAAAAATGCGCCATCCAGCTCTCCTACGCCATCGGGATGGCAAGGCCCTTCTCGATCTACGTGAACACCTTCGGCACGGGGAAAATCTCCGACCGGAAGCTGGAGCAGATCGTCACGAAGGTCTTCGACTTCACGCCGGCGGGCATGATCCAGCGGTTCAACCTCCTCGACGGCAATGTCTACCGGAAGCTGCCCAGGACCTTCTTCATGGACAAATACGAGTGGGAGAAGACGGACCAGGTGAAGGAGCTCCGCCGGCAGATCAAGGCCTGATCCGGTCAACCCGGTGACGGCAACGACTCCGGCGCCCGCCGCGGCGCCGTGACAGGGAAGGGGACTGCATGGATTACGACGTCAAGGACATGACACAGGCGGAGCCGGGCAGGCTGGCCGTCGAGTGGGCCTACCGGAGCATGCCGGTGCTGGCGCTCATCCGCAAACGCTTCGCGAAGGAAAAGCCCCTCCGGGGGCTTCGACTGGGGGCCTGCCTCCACGTCACGACGGAGACGGCAAGCCTGATAGAAACGCTCAAGGCGGGAGGGGCCGAGGTGCGGCTCTGCGCGTCGAACCCCCTGAGCACGCAGGACTACGTGGCCGCCTACCTCGTGAAATTCCACTCCATCCCCGTCTACGCGATCAAGGGGGAGGACACCGAGACCTACTACCGGCACATCCACGCCGTTCTCGATATGAAGCCCCACCTGACCATGGACGACGGCGCCGATCTCGTCTCGATGATCCACTCGAAGCGGAAAGACCTCATCCGCGGCATCGTGGGAGGCACCGAGGAGACGACCACCGGGGTCATCCGGCTGAGGGCCATGGCCCGGAGGGGCGTGCTGCAGTTTCCCATCGTCGCCGTCAACGACGCTCAGACGAAGTACCTGTTCGACAACCGTTACGGCACGGGCCAGAGCACGATCGACGGGATCATCCGGGCGACGAACCGCCTCGTGGCGGGTTCGGTCTTCGTCGTCTGCGGATACGGCTGGTGCTCCCGCGGGCTGGCGATGAGGGCCCACGGATTGGGGGCCAGCGTCGTGGTGACGGAAGTGGACCCCCTGAAAGCGCTGGAAGCCGTGATGGACGGCTACCGCGTCATGCCCATCGACGAGGCGGCGCAGATCGGGGATTTCTTCTGCACGCTCACGGGAAACATCAACGTGATCCGCAGGGAACATTTCCTCATGATGAAGGACGGCGCCATCGTATCCAACTCGGGCCACTTCAACGTCGAGCTGGACCTTGACGGACTGGGCAAGATCACAAAGAAGACGAGAAAGATCCGGGAGTTCGTCGAAGAGCATACCCTGAAGAACAACCGCCGGGTCTACGTGCTCGGCGAAGGCCGCCTCATCAACCTGGCTGCCGCCGAGGGGCACCCCTCGAGCGTCATGGACATGAGCTTTGCCAACCAGGCCCTCTCGGCCGAATACCTGGCGAAAAACGTCAAGAACCTGAAGAGGCAGGTCTATGCGGTTCCGGAGGACATCGACCGCGAGATCGCGCGCCTCAAGCTGGCAGCCATGCGTGTCCGGATCGACGCGCTCACGGCGGAGCAGCGCAAATACCTGGGTTCCTGGGAGATGGGCACTTGACAGGGTCCAGGGTATAGGGTCCAGGGTACAGGAAAGAAACGGACAGTAAGAAAGAAGGATCGGGAAACCCCGGTCCCCTGCCCCCCGTACCCTGACAGGGGCCTTCGGCACTATGTATTGACCCGCCGGAACATGACCACCGCCACGATCCCCAGAAGGACGTTCGTCGCCCAGGCGGCGGCAACGGGGGGGAGGGTGCCGGAGCGGCCCAGGGAGAGCATGAAGGCGAACACGATCCAGTAGGAGAACCCGATGATGACGCCGATCCCGATCCCCTGGGCGATCCCGCCGCTTCGCTCGGAGCGCATTGGGAAGGCGACGCCGATGAGGGCCAGGATCAGGCTCACGAAGACGAAGGCGATCTTGCCCTGCAGATCCGTTTCGTAACGTGTGGCATCATAGCCTTCCTCCCGGAGTTTCCGGACATAGTCCCGCAGTTCCCGGAAACCCATCTGGTCAGCGCTTTTCTGCACCACGTACAGGTCTTCCGGTTTTTCGATGTTTTCGATGGGGAGCGCTGCAAGTCGCTCGATGGCGGGAAAGTCCCGGCCGTCGAAGGTTGTGCGCAGGACATCCCGAAGCTCCCAGCGCTCGCCCGTCCACACCGCCTCCCGGGCGTCAAGCCTCGAGCGCAGGGTGAATCCCGCATCGAGATAGTGGATCGTGACGCCCCGGATCCTGTTTTCGGAGGGGGAAAACAGTTTGAAGTTGCAGATGGTGTTCTGGCTCTTGTACCAGATCTGGTTCTGCTTGAAGGCCCCCCATTCCTTCTTCTTCTGCACTTCCACATACTTGATGTATTCCGCCTTCCAATTGGACGCGGGCGTGATGAACTCGTTGAGCAGGAAGTTGAGGGCGCAGGCGACGATGGAAAAGGCAACGACGGGCAGGGCGGCCCGGTAGAGGCTGATGCCGTTGGCCTTCATGGCCACGATCTCGTGATTTCTCGACAGGAGCCCGAAGGTGATCAGCGCGGCCAGCAGGACGCAGGCGGGCATCATCATGGCGACGATCGAGGGGACCGTGTAGAGGTGATAGGTCACGATCTGCCCCGGGGTTGCGCTGTTGCTGAGGAACATCCGGATGCGCTCGAAGAAGTCCACCAGCATGTACAGACACAGGAACGCGAGCAGGACGAACCCGAAGGTCATGAGAAACTCGCGGGAGACGTAGCGGTCGAGGACGGTCATGGGCTCACCCATCCCCCTTTCGGGCGGCGAACCCCCGTGGGACAATCTCGCGTTCCCGGGCCCTGGCGAAATAGACGAACAGACCCGCGGCCATGAACAGCACGTTGGGGGCCCAGACCCCGACAACGGCCGGGATCTTCCCTGTTTCGCCGAGCGCCTTCCCGTAGAGCAGGAAGACATAGTAGGCCATGACGAGCGCCAGCCCGATGGTGAAGCCCCGCATCTTGCCCGACCGGCTCGACTGGACCCCCAGGGGAATGCCCAGAAAGGCGAAGATCAGGCAGGTGAAGGGGCTGGCCAGTCTCTGGTTGAGCTCGATCAAGAGCTCGCGCCTCGCGGGGCCCCGGGGGTCGGGATAATCGAGACTGCCCCGGAGTTCCCAGAGGGTCATCTCGTCCAGCTTGCTGAACTTGACGCGGCGCTCGTCCGCGTCGGAGCCCGTGAAGTCGAGCCGCACGTCGTAGGCGCTGAAGTCGACCTTCTTGTAGTTCTTGAACTGAGCGTCGACGGTGTGAATGCTGCCGCCCTCGAGGCGGAGGGTCACCGTCATGGATTGCGGATTCGAGACCAGCGTGCCCCTGGAGGCGATAATGGTGCTCGGCTCGTCGATGGTGCGGTCGTCGTAGAGGAGCACCCCCTCCATTGCGTCCGCGCCGACGGGGATCCGGTCCGCGTAGATCACGATGCCCCTGAAGTCGTCGTTGAAAACCTTTTCCTTGATCCCCACGCTGGCCTTCTGCTTGACGATCGCAAACAGGAGGTTCTTCGCCTCGAGATTGCCCCGGGGGATGAGGAAGAAACTGGTCAGGGCCGCCAGGCAGGAGGCAATGAGCGCCGCCGCCATGACCGGAGCGGCGATCCGGTGGAGGCTCAGCCCGCAGGCCTTGAGGACCGTGAACTCGTTGTCCCGCGAAAGGCGGCCGATCCCGATCAGGATGGCGATGATGAGGGCCAGGGGGATCGTGAACAGCATGAGCGCGGGCATCAGGTAGAGGATCAGCCGCAGGACCTCCGAAAGGGAGACCCCCTTGTTGATCATGAGATCGACGAGGCTCAGGATGCGGCCCATGATGAGCACGAAGGTGAAGACAAAAAGGGTCATAAGGAAGGGGTAGAGGATTTCCCGGAAGATGTATCGGTTCAGGATACTGAACATGTCCTTTTGTCGTCCCAGCGCTTCAAGTATCAGTTTTTTCTTTATTAATCCAATCAAATCCTGTAAATCAACGATTACTTTCATCCCGTGAGAAATCCCTGCCGGATCACGGGCCCGGACGGAGGCAAGCCATGATCGATCTGCACATGCACTCGCTCTTCAGCGACGGGGAACTGATCCCGTCCGAGCTGGCCCGCAGGGCCGCCGTGGCCGGATACCGAGCCATGGCCATCACGGATCATGCGGACCACTCCAACTTCGATTTTATCCTCGGCCGGGTTTCCCAGGTCTGCGGGAAGATTTCCGAGGCCTACGGGATCTTCGTTCTGCCGGGCATCGAGATCACGCACGTGCCTCCCCGATGGATCCGGCCGCTGGCGAAGGAAGCCCGGAAGGCGGGGGCGAAAATCATCGTCGTGCACGGCGAAACTCCGGTGGAGCCCGTCGCCGAAGGCACGAACCTCGCCGCCGTACAATCCGACATCGACATCCTGGCCCATCCGGGTCTCATTGACGAAGACTCCGTGAAACTGGCGGCCAGGGCCGGCATCTGCCTCGAGATCTCCACGCGGAAGGGCCACAGCCTGGGCAACGGCCACGTGGCGGCGCTGGCCCGCAGGCACGGCGCTCTCCTCGTGCTCAACACGGACGCGCATGCCCCTGGAGATCTCGTGAGCGCCGAGTTCGCAAGGCGCGTTGCGCGATGTGCGGGGCTGACGGAGGCGGAGGCGGCGCGGGTGTTCCGGAACTCCGAGGAGATCGTCCGCAGGAAGACGGCGGCCGGCGCGGCAGTCAAGAGGGCACGGAAGAGGGGATGAGGGCCGCCTTTTTTTCCGATGTGCACGCGCGGGGGACGGGCGACGGGGCCGGTGCCCGCATTCTCGACTTTCTGCGGGACATCGGGGGCAGCCTCGATCAGCTCTTTGTCGTGGGAGACCTGTTCGATTTCTGGTTCTCCCGGGGCGGCGTCGTCTATCCGGGGTTTCGGCCCATCATCGACTGTCTGACGGCGATGCAGCGACGGGGGGTGAAGATTCGCCTCTTCGAGGGAAACCACGACTTCTTCCTAGCAGATTATTTCAGCGTGCACCACGGGATCGAGGTGTACACGGAGGAGGCGCAGATTTCGCTGGGCGACAGGACGGTCTGCATCGCCCACGGCGATCTGGTGGACGAAAGCGACCGGGGCTACCGCTTGCTTCGCAAGGTGCTGCGAAGCGCCGCATTTTACGGGCTTCAGAAGCGGCTGCCGCTGGAGCTGCTCTGGAAGCTGGCCAGACGGAGCTCCGATGCCAGCAAGGAGTATCTCGCAAAACCCCAGGAGGGGCTGGCCGCGAAGATGGAGAAATTCGCCCTCGCGAAATTCGCCGCCGGCGCCGATGCCGTCATCCTCGGACACTGCCACCTGCCCCTGTACAAAACGCACGAAATTGCAGGCAGAACGCGCCACTTTGCCCTGCTGGGCGACTGGCTTTCCCATCGGTCCTACCTGATGCTGGACGGGGAGCGCTTCGATCTCCGCTTCTGGGATGCGGGATCGGGCGGGGTCCGCTGAGGGTTCGTCGCAGGGAGTCCACGGAGCGGATGAAAAAAGTGGACAGCCGGGACGGAATGTGTTAGCAATCACAGCTTAAAATTATCTGCGCAGGGTCCCATGAATTTCGGCGGAATCGAAGAGAAATACGAAGCCCTGGAGAACGCGCGGTTCGTCGTGGTTCCCGTACCTTACGATCTCACGACGACCTACCAGGGAGGGGCCCGCAGGGGCCCCGCGGCCATTCTCGAGGCCTCCTGCAACATGGAGCTCTACGACGAGGAGATCGAAGCGGAGACCTATCGGGCGGGCATCCATACGATGGAGCCGCTCGAGGCCGTCGCGTCCGGCCCCGCGGGGATGCTCGAACGCATCGAAGAGGCCATTGACGGTGTCCTCGAACGGAGGAAAATCCCTGTCATGCTTGGCGGCGAGCACAGCATCACGCTGGGTGCGATCCGGGCAGCGCGGAAACGCTGCCCGAAGCTCTCCGTGCTTCACCTGGACGCCCATGCGGACATGCGGATGAGCTACCAGGGGACGCCGTACAGTCATGCCTGCATCGGAAGGCGGATCTCGGAGCTCTGCCCGGTCGTCCAGGCGGGGATACGAAGCATGAGCGCCGAAGAGGCCCGGTACCTGCGAAAGCGAAAGCTGCCCCTGATCCCGGCATCGGGCATCCGCGGGAGTCGCGGGTGGATCGCGAAGGCGCTCGGGAGCCTCTCGAAGGACGTCTACATTTCCGTCGACCTCGATGTCTTCGACCCCGCCATCATGCCGGCGACGGGAACGCCAGAACCGGGGGGGATGCTGTGGCACGACGTACTCGACCTGCTGCGCGAGGTATGCCGAAGGAAGAACGTGATCGGGTTCGACCTTGTCGAACTCGCGCCCATTCCCGGCATGGTGGCTCCGGATTTCCTGGCGGCAAGGTTGGCGTACCGGATGATGGGGTACGTGGCGCAAAAATTCAGATAAAGGAGAGTGGCCGTGAATCTCTGGGTACCGAAAAAGATCTTTTTCACCAAGGGCGTGGGGAATCACAAGGAGGAGTTGCACTCGTTCGAGCTGGCTCTCCGGAACGCGGGCATCGAGAAGTCCAACCTCGTCTATGTGTCGAGTATCTTTCCGCCCGGATGCAAGATGATCTCCAAGGGCAAGGGGCTGCAGGAAAAGCATCCCGGCGAGATCACCTACTGCGTCATGAGCCGCTGCTCCAGCAACGAACCCTACCGGATGCTGGCCGCCTCCGTGGGCTGCGCGATCCCGGCGGATACCACCCAGTACGGCTACATCAGCGAGCATCATGCCTACGGGCAGACGGAGAAACAGGCCGGAGACTACGCCGAGGATCTCGCCGCCGCGATGCTCGCCTCCACGCTGGGCATCGATTTCGACGTCGACAAGAGCTGGGACGAGAATAAGGAGATCTTCAAGATCAGCGGCAAGATCGTGCGCACGCGCAACGTGACCCAGTCCGCCATCGTTCCCCGGAAAGGCGGCTGGACCACGGTCCTTGCGGCGGCGGTGTTTGCGTTCTAGGCCGCCGGAAATGCCCGCGCGCAGCGGGATTTCGGAAAAAGGGCTTGACTTCCCGAGGCCGGGGCAGTACGATCACGGGGCATGACGCGGGGTGGAGCAGTCAGGTAGCTCGTTGGGCTCATAACCCAAAGGTCGGTGGTTCGAATCCATCCCCCGCTACCAGCAATCCAAAGGGGCCGAACAACGTTCGGCCCCTTTTCTCGTCTCCCCCGGGCGTCGATCAGCGGCGGGCCTTGTAATACTGCATCGCCTCGGGCAGCAGCGACTCGATGTTGCGGATCCTGGACTCCGGGGCAGGGTGGGTGGACAGGAACTCCGGCGGCCTCGCCCCGCCCCTGGCATTCATACGCTGCCACAGGCCGATTGCCGCCCGCGGATCGTATCCGGCCTTGGCCATCAGCACGAGCCCGATTCGGTCAGCCTCCGATTCGTGAATGCGGCTGTAAGGCAGCAGGAACCCCACCTGGGCCCCCACGCCGTATGCCTGCATGAAGATGTCCGATGTGACCCCGGGGCTTCTGGCAAGCGCGAGGGAAAGCCCGATGGCCCCGAACTGGGCCAGGAGACCCTGGCTCATCCTCTCGTTTCCATGCTTGGCGATGGCGTGGGCGACCTCGTGCCCCATGACGACGGCAAGCCCGCTTTCGTCCTGCGCCACGGGCAGCAGCCCCGTGTAGACGGCCACTTTGCCGCCGGGCATGCACCAGGCGTTGACCGTCTTGTCATCCTCGATGAGGTTGAACTCCCACTTGTAATTCCGGATGTCGCCCCCGCGTCCCGTTTCCTCCAGCAGCTCCTCCGATGCCGCGGCGATGCGCTGTCCCACCCGGCGCACCATGGCGACCTTCGTCGCGTCCGCAGAAAGCTTCGAGCTCTTCAGGACCTTGTTGTATTCCTGAAGGCTCATGGAGGTCAGCTCCGAATCGGGCACGAGATGAAGACCTCTGCGCTCCGTCACAGGTGCGGAGGCGCAGGACACGATCAGGAAAACGACGCAGGCTGAGAGGGCGACGAGTGCGGTTCGCCCCGTTCTTTTTCGGGACACGGCTTCTCTCATACACGCTTCCTCCTCGATGAATGGTCCTTTCTATTTCAGCCGATTATAGCGGACGGGTGCACAGGATGCAAACCATCTGCACTGGGACAGGGACCCGGGGTTGACGGAAGAGAGGGCAATCGGCCGTGTCACGAGAAACTGCGGATGGCGGACTGCGGAGGGGATTCGCGCTTCTCGGCCGTTTCCGCCGAAATGAAGATTCCCTTTGCAACGTAGCGGCCTTTGCGCTCGACGTACTTGACCGTCGCCCTCGTCCCCGGGGGGATCTCCTGCGGCTTCACGGCGTCCAGATCGATCTTGACGACGGTATGGTCGTCGAACCGCAGTTCGACGTCCACGTCGCGGGCACGCACAGTGATGGTCTTTGTCTTTGGATCAACGGAGAGGATTTCTCCGGCCAGGTGCTTGACGCGGATTGCCTTTGCCGGCCCGGCCGATGTCCTCTTCTCCGGTGCGGCAGGCCTAACTGCGGCTTTGTCCGCGGGTTGCCCGCAGGCTACGCAAAGCAGGCCGAACGACAGGAACGTTGAAATCATCATCAGGCGGGCACGCACGGGTTTCACACCTTTGCGGGGTTTTCGGTAACGTTGACGGCTCACAGGGACTGCGGATGCTAGCGCGCCAAAGGCGCCCGAGGGGCATCGATTGCTCGATGCCCAAGCGGGCCCAGGCAGTCTTGAGACGGTCGATAGGGAGTCTTACTTCTTCTCGGGAGCCTTCTTCTCCTCAGGCTTCTTGGGTTCTTCCTTCTTGGCCTCCTTTTTCTCCGTCTTCACGGATTTCTTCTCGGCCTTTTTCTCGGGCTTTGCGTCCTTCTTGGATTCAGCCTTCTTATCGGCAGCCTTGTCCGCAGGCGCCGCCGCCCTCTCCTGGTCCGGCTTTGCGGCGGGGGCGGCCTGGGCGAAGCACATACCTGTGGTTGCCATCACCAACAGCAGGGCAAAAAGAAGCGAGAGAAGCTTCTTCATTGCTTTGGCACCTCCTTTTCTCTGGCCCGAAACCATGCAATTTCAAGGAACATGCCAGCGCCAATCAAAATATATATTGAATATTATCGTATGGTTACAATTCGATTATGGAATCTCGAAGATGGGGATTTACGAAATTTGAAAGAACCCTTCCAAATTTGGAAAGGGCTCACAGATTTCGGATGGAATGACCGTGACCGCGGGATTTGAGATGACCTTTTCCCGTCGATCAGGACCTCTTCCTCGACAAGAAAAGAAAGGAGAGAAACCGGTCCGGTCGGAAACCGAACCGTCTCGCTGATCAAAAAAGAAGGGCGCCGGCTTACCGGTGCCCTTCTTCCTGACTGGCCTGCTACAGAAAGCCAGTGATTTACTTCTTCTCGGGAGCCTTCTTCTCCTCGGCCTTCGGAGCCGGAGCAGCTTCCTTCTTGGGAGCCTCCTTCTTCTCGGCCTTCTTGGCCTCCTTCTTCTTGGGCTCGGCCTTCTTCTTCTCCGCCTTCTTGGCGTCCTTCTTGGGCTCGGGCTTCTTATCCTCGGCCTTCTTCTCGGGAGCCGGAGCGGCCTTCTCTGCCGGCTTTGCGGCCGGGGCAGCCTGGGCGAAGCACAGACCCGTCGTCGCCACCACGAACATCATGGCAAACAGGATTGCGAGAACCTTCTTCATTGAGATGTCACCTCCTTTCGATTTGTTTTGAGACAGCGTTTTACAAGGAGCGTGCCACAACTTTTATTTCGTGAATCATGAACAATAATGCATAGTTACAATATGATGGCCTGCTGCATGGGAAGGGATCTTTACATTTCCGGGAATTGTCTTACCGATTCAGGAAAGGCCGGACAAAATCAGGAAGAATGTTTCATTATTGCGAATCGGGATTACAATATTCGGAACGATCCGGCAAGGCTCATCGTGCGCAGAGACTCAAAGTATGGATATGCATCGTGAATTCAAGTACATGACAGGCGGCCGGTCCGGAGTCGCGGACGGCCGGGGAGCATCAGGCTTGCGGGGGCCTGTTCAGGCCATACTTGTCCCATCGGTACGCAAAGGACCGGTAGCTCATGTTCAGGAGCTTTGCGGCCTTGGAGCCCACGTTGCCCGCCTTCTCCATGGCCTTCTGCAGCAGGTCTTTCTCGAGCTCCTCGTAACTGATTCCGGCGTCGGGTATCTCCACGGGAAGGATGCATTTGACGCCGCTCTGGTTTTCGGCTGAGTCGAGTGCATGCTTCTTCCAGCTGTACCAGAACGCGTCGTAATTCATGTCGAGCAGCCGCGCAGCCCTGGCAAGCACGTTGTTGGATTTGGCCATCGCCTTGACGAGGAGTTCCTTCTCCAGTTCCTCCAGATCGATCCCGCCGTCGGGAATCTCGATCCCCAGGGCAGGCCGGGGTGTCGATCTCAGTTCCCCGCGGATGTCGCCCAGTCCGATCGTGTCCGACTCGCACATCAGGACGGCTTTCTCCAGCACCGACTGGAGCTCGCGGACATTGCCCGGCCAGGGATACCCGATGATGGCTTTCATCGCGGCATCGTCGATCTTCAGGATGTTCTTGCCGAAGCTGTGGTTGAACTTCTGCAGGAAGAATTTCGCGAGATCGGGGACATCCTCCCTGCGTTCGCGCAGCGGGGGCATGTGGATCGTCACGACCTTGAGGCGGTAGAACAGGTCCTCGCGGAACCGGTTGCGCTTCATCTCTTCGAGCAGGTCCTTGTTGGTGGCCGAGACGACCCTCACGTCGACCTTGATCGGCTCGCGGCCTCCGACTCTCATGATCTCGCGCTCCTGCAGAACCCGAAGGATCTTGGATTGGGTCATCATGGGAAGGTCCCCGATTTCGTCCAGGAAGATCGTCCCTCCGCCCGCGGCCTCGAAGAGCCCCTTCTTGCGTTGCGTGGCGCCCGTGAAGGCGCCCGGTTCGTAGCCGAACAGTTCGCTCTCCAGGAGGGTTTCGGGGATGGCGGCGCAGTTGACGGCCATGAAGGCCTTCTCCCGCCGGCCGCTGTTGTAGTGGATGGCCTTTGCAATCAGCTCTTTCCCGGTTCCGCTCTCGCCGAGGATCAGCACCGTGGCGGGGCTGTCGGAGACCTTGCGGATGATGTGGACGATGTCCCGGATCGCCTTCGAGTGCCCGATGATCCCCTGGATGCTGAACAGGTCGTTCAGGGCCTTGCGCAGCTCGAGATTGCGCTGCATCAGTTCCTTGCGCTCGAGGGCCCGGCGGATCGCCAGGAGGACGACCTCCTTGTCCAGGGGCTTCGTCAGGTAGTCGAAGGCGCCCTTCTTCATGGCATCGACGGCCGAGTCTACGGTCCCGAAGGCCGTCATGAGGATCACCGTCGGGGGCTGCTTGAGGCCCTTGAGTTTCTCGAGCAGCTCGATCCCGTCCATTTTCCCCATCTTGAGATCGGTGAGCACGATGTCCGGCTCGCTGGCCTTCGCCAGTTTCAGGGCTTCTTCGCCGGATGCGGCCGAGTAAGTCTCGTATCCCTCGTCGGACAGAATGGCCGTGAGGATGTCGCGCTGGAGGGTCTCGTCGTCAACGATGAGGATGACCGCCATGGTTATGCTCCCTGGGAAACGTCGGGTTGCCTTGTCCCGTCGGTACCGGCCAGCGGCAGGGAAATCGTCACGTCGCTGCCCTGTCCCTCGACGCTCGTGAACTCGATCCTGCCCCCGTGCTCCTCGATGACCCGTTTCGTCATGGCCAGGCCCAGCCCGAGCCCCTCCCCCTTGGTCGTGAAGAAGGGCTCGAAGATGCGCGCCAGGTGCTCCTCCGACATGCCGGTTCCCGTGTCTGCGATGCGAAGCACGAAGCGCCCGTCCCGCTCTTCCGAATGGAGCGTCAGGGTGCCTCCCTCCGGCATGGCCTGGAACGCGTTGGTCACCACGTTGAAGAGACAGCTTTTCATGAGTTCGGCATCGAGTCTGAGCTCCGGCAGGGCGTCGTATCGTTCGTCAATCCGGATACGGTCGGAAGCCGCCTTGGCCTTCACGATCTCGACGACATCGGCCAGCAGCTCCCGCGTGCTGCATGGCTGGCGGTCGAGTTTGAGCGGTTTGCCGTAGTCCAGGAAATCGCGGACGAGGCGGTCGAGGCGGTGGATTTCCTCCTTCATGCTTTCCACCAGCTTCTCGAACCCCTCGACGCCGGAGCCGTCGGCCGGCCGGTATTTCGTCCTGATGTGGTCGATGGAAAGACTGATGAAATTCAGCGGGTTTCGGATCTCGTGGGCGATCCCCCGGGAAAGCTGACCCACCGCAGAGAGGTGTTCCGCTTCACGCAGCCGCTCCTCGAGCCTGCGCTGCTCCCGGAGCCTCTGGACCATGAAGTTGAAGCTCCGGGTCAGGTCCCCGATCTCGTCCTTGCGGTCCACCGGAAGATTCTGGTTGAGATCTCCCGCTGCCACCCTTCGGGCTGCCGCAACCACGTTGTGGATGGGATCGGTGTACCACATGGAGAGGAACGTGGAGAGGAGGATGCCGATGGCAAAGACGGATAGGGCGGCAATGATGCGCTTCGTCGTGTTGCGCCGCATCGTCTCCTGGAGGTTTTCGACGTTGATCTGGAGATGAATGTAGCCGTAATGGGCCTGGCCGGCGATGACGGGGATGATGACGTTGTAGGCTTTTCCCTCCTGGTCGACGGCGGGCTCCCCGAGCTCGGCCTTGATGATGAGCTCCTTCTTTCGCTGGCTGACCGGGGTGCCGACCTTTGTGGGGTTGGTGCTGGCGATGATCTCGTCGGCATTGCTGATGATGGAGATCTCCTTGATCCCCTTGGTCTTGAGCGAAGACAGATACTTTTCCAGGCGCGTCTCGCTCGAGGCGCCCCCCGTCACCTCCTCGACGCCCACCTGGACCGCCTGCGCCAGCTCGGCCGTCTGGCTCTCGAGTTGGGCCAGCAGGTTTTTCTCGGACTGCCAGTAGATCGTGATCAGGGTGACCAGAAGGACCGCGGTCATGACCAGCATCATGAGGATGAGCTTTTTATTGAGGGAAAGGTTCAGAAAGAAGGTTTTGATCATGCCGCCGGGTCCGTCGTCCTCCCGCCTGTCCTGCCTGCCTGCATGGATCAGGGGCCCGTGCCCCTGCCGGTTTCACCCTTAGCACCAAAGCCCTGCGCCTGTCAACGACGCCCGAGGGGGCACCCGGCCCGAATCCGCCGTTGATTTTCAGAGGATGCGCCCCTATAATCAAACCCTGTTTCGCCAGATCGTCCCCCTCCGCAAGGAGCCGCCTTGACTTCACATGCGACAGGCCGCACGCCCCGGTACCGGGACCGCTGGATCACCCCCGCAGTGGTGCTGCGGTTTTGCCTCCTGTCGTTCATGAGGAACCGAGATCTCCACACGGCTGCCACACTCGCCTTCTACGGCGTGTTCGCATTGATTCCCCTGTGCCTCGCGGTGCTCGTGGTGCTCAGCCAGGTCTTCGTCTCCTCCCGGCAGGTGAGCCGGGCCATCGAGGCCGTCATCATCCAGATCGTCCCCGAATATTACGAAATCATCCTCCGCGAGGTGTTTTCCATTGCGGAGCAACGGACCCTCGGCCTGATCGGCCTTGTCCCGCTTCTCTGGTCTGTCGTTCCCCTGGTCACCGCGATCCGGTCGGCGTTTATCGGCATCTTCAAAACGGAGCGACCCGCAGGGTTTCTCCGCGACAAACTCGTCGACTTCACGGCGGTCCTGTGCTTTCTGCTCCTGTTCATCGGGCTCGTGGCGGTCCAGGCGCTTTACGCCTCGGCCATGGGAGGATCCCTGACCCCGCGCGGGCCCTGGTGGGCGGAAATCGACAGGACGTTCCCCCTCCTGGCGGGGATCCTGTTCCTCGGCCTTTTCTTCCTGGTCTTTTCCCCGGTTCGCCTCGAGTGGTGGAACGTCCTCGCGAGCGCCCTGTTCACGGCCGTCCTCTGGTCGATCGTCCGCCCGCTTTTCACGGTTTTTCTGCAGTTCAATCCCCGCTACGGCGTTGCCTTCGGGTCTCTCAAGGCCGTCTTTGTGCTGGTGGTGTGGATCTACTACACCTTCGCGGTGCTCCTGCTCGGGACGGAGCTGCTGGCCAACATCCGGAGGAGAGAGGCCCTGCTCCTGTCGCGACTCCTGGAACAGGGAAGGCCGGGCCATGCGGCGCCCCCTCCGGTTCCTTCCCGCTTCATCCGGTTCTGCGAACCCGGGGAGGTCATTTTCGAGGAAGACGCCGCGGGCCGGGACATGTTTTACATCCTTGCCGGGTCGGTCCGGATTCTCAAGAAAGGGCAACTGCTCCGCAACATGACGGCCGGCGACTACTTCGGGGAGATGGCCATGCTGATCCAGGCCCCGAGAACGGCAACGGCCGTCGCCGCAGCCCCGGACACGAGGCTCGTGGTCATCTCGGAGTCCAATTTCGACACGATCCTGAGGGAGAACCCCCGGATCGTCCTTGCCTTCCTCAGGGAGATCTCCGAGCGCCTCCGGGCACTCAACGAAAAGGTGGACGACGTTTCCGTAAACTGCCGGCCTGCGGCGAAGGGCACAGAAGAGGAACGGAACGCGGCGAAGGATGCGCAGGCCGGGTTGTCGCCGGGCCGAAGGAGTTACGATGGGAAGGGGGGCAGGACATGAGGATATGCATCTCGTCAACGGGGACCGAGCTCAACGACCTGATGGACCCCCGGTTCGCCCGGTGCCGTTACTTCATCGTCTTCGATGAGGTCAGCGGCCTGTACGAGGCGGTGGAAAACTCGGCCGGCCTGCATTGAATCACGAGGGGAACGGCTGCCGGGAACCAAGTAGCCGGGAAAAACGTCGATGCGGTGATCACCGGGCACATCGGCCGGAAGGCCGCGGACATCCTGAAACATGCAGGCGTCCGGATCTTCCTGGGCGCCTCGGGGACGGTCCAATCCGCCCTCGATGCCTTCAAGTCCGGGCAGCTCGAAGAAAAAATGGCTCAGGGCGGATGGCCGATGGACCGATAGGGGATCTTCGTCTTTGCCCCAAGCCCTGAGCCCTGCGCCTTCAGCCTTCTCTAAAACGAGTGTTCCGGTCCCGGGAACGTCCCCTTCTTCACCTCGCCGATATACTGCGCGACGGCTTCCTTGACCTGTGTGTTCAGGGATGCGTACTTCTTGACGAACTTCGGGGTGAAGCGTTCGAAGAGTCCCAGCATGTCGTGCACGACAAGGACCTGGCCGTCGCAGTGGATCCCGCCGCCGATCCCGATCGTGGAGATGGACAGCGAAGACGTGATCTTTTCGGCCAAGGCTGCCGGGACGCATTCCAGGACGACGGAAAAGGCGCCCGCCTCCTCGAGGATCTTCGCGTCGTCGAGCAGCCTGGTCGCCGATGGGTGATCCTTGCCCTGCACCCTGTACCCGCCGAGCTGGTGGACGGACTGCGGCGTGAGCCCGATGTGGGCCATGACGGGAATGCCCGCCTGCGCGATCCGGCGCGTCACGTCGGCGACCTCCCGGCCCCCCTCGAGTTTGACTCCGTGGGCCCCGGCCTCCTGCATGAAGCGGCCGGCATTGCGAACGGCCTCCTCGGCGGACACCTGGTAGGACATGAACGGCATGTCCCCGATGACCATGGCGCGCTTCGCGGCCCGCGAGACCGCCTTCGTGTGGTGGATCATGTCCTCCATCGTCACGGGCAGCGTGCTGTCGTACCCGAGGACCACCATCCCGAGGGAATCCCCCACGAGGATGATGTCGATCCCGGCCTCGTCCATGGCCGCCGCCGTGGGGTAATCGTAGGCGGTGAGCATGGAAACCCTCTCGCCCTTCCTCTTCATGTCCCGTACCGTTGCCGTGGTGACCCGCGTGATCTTGACCTGCGTGCTCATTTCTTTCTGCCTCCCTTCAGCATGTCCCGTATGTCCGCCAGTTTGTCCTGTTCCACGTGACCCCTGAGGCGTGCAATATCGGCCGTGAAAAGACCCATCTCCCGGTACAGTTTCGTCATCTCCGGGAATCGTCTCCGGAATCCCCGGAGGTGTTTCCGGACGGTTCCCCCGTCCCCCCGCGCAATCGGGCCCGTCAGCGACGGGAGGGTCCCCCTGGTCTCCAGGTTGGCGACGGTCCCCTTGACGAGCGGCCAGAACGCCTCGTGCGCCTCCCGGCGGGAAAGCCCGATCCGCCCATAGATCTCCTCGACGAGAAACATGAGCGTCACCAGGTAATTCGAGGCCATGCAGGCCGCCGCGTGGTAAAGGGGCTTGTCCTCCTCCGGGACGTGGAAGGGTCGGCCCCGGAGATCCCTCACCATCCGGTCGGCCCAGGGCAGAATGTCCGCATCGGCCGTGATGCCGAAAGTGCTTCCGGGGATCTTCGCGACGGCGCTCTCCACGTCGGCAAAGGTCTGTATGGGATGGATGCAGCCGACGCGGCACCCGCTGCGGCGGGCCGCCCGGAGCAGCCCAAGCCCGCCGGCGCCGCTGACGTGCGCCACCTTCATGCCCTTCCGGAAGCCCCCGTCCGCCGCGACGGCATTGCACACGGTCTCGATGGCATCGTCGCTGACGGTGATGAAGACGCAGTCGGCCCCGCGCGCGGCCTTCGCAAAGTCCGTCGTCGCCGCTCCCCCCGTGAGGGCGGCTGCGCGACGGGCCGCAGCCAGGCGGCGTCCGGCAACAGCGGTGATCTCGTGGCCGGCCTTTGCCAGGAGGTGCCCCACGGCCGTGCCGGCCTTCCCGGGCCCGAGGATTGCTATACGTTCCCTTGCTGCCATCAACCCCTCCGCCGCAAAACAAAAAGGCCCTCCCGATTGCGCAGGGAAGGCCTTTACGCCCTTCAGTCGTAACCAATGGCTGTCCGTCGCCGTCCCAGTCCTGCAATCGGATCCAAGCGGTCGCCCCCTGTTAGCACGGCCGTGACGCCCTGTCAAGCACGGTGTCCCGCTCCCCGTTCCGCCTGAGCGGATGCGCCTCTAATTTGCTTGTCAAGGGGACGACGATTCCCTATAGTGAGCCCATGAAGCAGCTCTCCGGCAGGGTGTTCATCAAGCTCATGGTCTTCGACCTGGACGGCACGCTCGCCGACACGGGGGCGGATCTCGCGTTCTCCGTGAACCGGACCCTATTGTCCATGGGACTTCCCGGGCGGCCCGACGCCGAGATCCTGGGATTCGTCGGGGACGGGGTGAGGAAACTCCTGGAGCGCTCCCTGGGCGGGGGGCATCGGGAGCGCCTCGAGGAGGCGCTTGCCCGATTCACGGAGATCTACGCCGCGCACCTGCTCGACCGGACGGTCCTGTACCCCGGCGTGACGGACATCCTGAGTCGCTTTGCCGCCAAGCCGAAGGTCCTCATCACGAACAAGGGCACGGAATTCACCCTTGCCCTGTGCAGGGGACTCGGGATCGGTCGGCACTTCCGGGAGATCATCGGCGGCGATTCGCAGGCGTTCATGAAACCGGATGCGCGCCTTCTTCGTCCCCTGTTCGGACGCTACGGGGCGGTTCCGGAAGAGACCCTCGTCGTGGGCGACGGGGTGAACGACATCCTGCTTGCGCGCAACGCGGGGGCGCGCTCCTGCGCCTTTCTCAACGGGCTCGGACGGCGGGGGGACCTGCTGGATCTCAGGCCGGATTTCACCATCGAGAGGATGATCGAGCTTGCGGAGATTGCCTGCTGACGGGAGCGCCGGGATGCTCGTGAAGGTGCGGAAGACGATCCGGGCCTTCCGCATGCTCGATCCGGGAGAGCGCGTCCTGGTCGGGGTATCGGGGGGCGCGGACTCGGTGGCCCTGCTGGCGGCGCTCCATCGTCTCGGCCCATCCCTCGGGGTGACCCTCTCGGCGGCTCACTTCAACCACGGAACACGGGCAGCCGAGTCGGACCGCGACGAGTCGTTTGTGCGGCGCCTGTGCGAGGCGAGCGGGATTGCGCTGCTCACGGGGTCGATGGGCACGGAGAAGCGGGGCGCCGGGCTCTCCGTCGAGGACTTCCTGCGGCGGAAACGGTACGCCTTTTTCGAGTCCGCCCGCCGGCAGGCGGGCGCCGACCGCATCGCGCTGGGTCATCACCGCGGCGACCAGGCGGAAACGGTCCTCATGCACATCATCCGGGGCTCCGGCGTGAGCGGGCTTGCCGGAATCCCGCCCGTGAGGGACGGCGGGCGGATCATCCGACCTCTCATCGACTGCTCGCCAGGCGAGATTATCGAGTACTGCCGGCAGGAGGGGCTGTCCTTCGTCACGGACAGCTCGAACGCCGACGAACGGTTCCTGAGGAACCGGATCCGGCGAGTGCTTCTGCCGGATCTCGAAAAGCGCTTCAACCCGGCCATCGTCGACTCCCTGTGCCGGCTCGCCGACGTGGTCCGGCAGGAGGACGATTGCATGCGCGAAGAGGCCCGTTTAGCCCTGGGGGCTCTGGCGCCCGATCCGGCGGCCCCGGTCATCCCCATCGGGAAGCTTGACGCGCTTCACCCGGCTCTCAAACGGAGAGTCATCCGCGAAATCGTGCGCGGACTTGCGGGGCCGGACAGAGCCGTCGGCCTGGATCACGTGCGGGCCGTCCTGGATCTTGCCGCGGGAGGCGACCCCGGCGCCTCTCTGGATCTGCCCGGCGGAATTCTCGTGCGCAGGGTCTACGGCAATCTGGAATTCAAGGGCGGCGGGAGAAGGGGCGGGCATGCGCAGGAAGGGACGGCGCTGTCCTTCTGCCAGGCCGTCTCCATACCGGGCACCGTCGGGATCGAGACCCTGGGTTTGCGAGTGCGGTTCCGGGAGCTTCGGCGCCGCCCCTTGAGGCCGGAGACGACGCCGCGCACGGCATACCTGGACCTCGAGCGCATCGACGGCCCGCTCGTTCTCCGCAGCCCGAGGCCGGGTGACCGGATCCAGCCCCTGGGCATGAAGGGAACCCGGAAGCTCAGCCGGCTGCTGATCGACGAGAAGGTCCCGCGGGACCGGCGAAACCGGCTCCCGGTGCTCGCCGACGGGGTCTCCGTGCTCTGGGTGCCCGGCCTCCGGCTTTCGGAGCGCGCCCGCGTCACGGGGGGAACCCGGCGCGTCCTGAAGGCAGAAATCATTTGAAATTTTCAGGCTGCTGGGTTAAGGATCAACATCTATACACAAGAGCCGCGGCCACCCCGGAGGGACGGTGGTACGGACCATGGAGGAAAGCGGGGATTGAATCCTTTACAGAAGAATATCGCACTGTGGCTGATCATCAGCCTGATCTTCGTGCTGCTCTACAACCTGTTCAACCAGCCCAAGAACGCCCAGGACAGCATCATCTTCAGCGACTTCGTGGCCGCCGTGGAGAAGGGGCAGGTCGTCGAGGTGAGCATCCAGGGGGAGCACATCTCGGGAAAGTTCGTCAACGGCAAGAGTTTCAAGACCTACGCGCCCAAGGAGGCCGGGGTGGTCCCCCTGCTGAAGGAGAAGGGGGTCCGGATCGCCGCCAAGCCCGTCGAGGACTCGCCCTGGTACATGACGGTCATGGTCTCGTGGTTCCCGACGATCCTGCTGATCGCCATCTGGATCTTCTTCATGCGGCAGATGCAGTCCGGGGGCGGCAAGGCCATGTCCTTCGGGAAGAGCCGGGCGCGTCTCATGACGGACCGCTCCAAGAAGGTCACCTTCAACGATGTGGCGGGAATCGACGAGGCCAAGGCCGAACTCCAGGAGATCATCGATTTCCTGCGTGATCCGAAGAAGTTCACCCGTCTCGGCGGCCGCATTCCCAAGGGCGTCCTGCTCGTCGGCCCCCCGGGGACCGGCAAGACGCTCCTGGCGAGGGCCATTGCGGGAGAGGCCGACGTGCCGTTCTTCACGATCAGCGGCTCCGATTTCGTCGAGATGTTCGTCGGCGTCGGGGCCTCCCGCGTGCGGGACCTTTTCACGCAGGGCAAGAAAAACGCTCCCTGCATCATCTTCATCGACGAGATCGACGCCGTCGGTCGCCATCGGGGCGCGGGCCTCGGGGGAGGGCATGACGAGCGCGAGCAGACCCTGAACGCCCTGCTCGTCGAGATGGACGGCTTCGAGTCCAACGAGGGGGTCATCCTCGTCTCCGCGACGAACCGTCCCGACGTCCTCGATCCGGCCCTGCTGCGGCCCGGGCGATTCGACCGCCAGGTCGTCGTGCCGCTGCCCGACGTCAAGGGGCGGGAAAAGATCCTCGAGGTGCACATGCGCAAGACGATCGTCGCCGAGGATGTCCAGGGCGCCGTGATCGCGCGGGGAACACCGGGGTTCTCCGGCGCCGACATCGAGAATCTCGTCAACGAGGCGGCCCTGCATGCCGCGCGTCTCGGCAAGGAAAAGGTCTCCATGATGGATTTCGAGTACGCCAAGGACAAGGTCATGATGGGGGCCGAGCGCAAGAGCATGGTGATCAGCGAGAAGGAGAAGAGGATCACGGCCTACCACGAAGCGGGCCACGCCCTGGTGGCCAAGATGCTGCCCGGGACGGACCCGATCCACAAGATCACGATCATCCCGAGGGGCCGGGCGCTGGGTCTCACGCAGCAGCTCCCCATGGATGAGAAGCACACCTACCCGAGGCGCTACCTGCTCAACAGCATCGCGATCCTGCTGGGGGGCCGTGCGGCCGAAGAACTCGTCCTGGACGACTTCACGACGGGGGCCGGCAACGACATCGAGAGGGCCACCGACCTCGCGAGGCACATGGTCTGCGACTGGGGCATGAGCCCCATGGGACCCATGAGCTTCGGGAAGAAGGAAGAGCAGATCTTCCTGGGCCGCGAACTGGCCATGCACAAGGACTACAGCGAAGAGACGGCCAGGAAGATCGACGAGGAGATCGCCCGGATCGTCTCCGAGGGATACGC
>Ga0255341_1001742_pt1 | contig 29626 bp, 16 predicted proteins | sample wastewater_treat_8_FD_192418 | JGI IMG/M metagenome (GOLD analysis project Ga0255341, IMG submission 192418) | Wastewater microbial communities from Lulu Island WWTP, Vancouver, Canada - plant12 | ecosystem: Engineered > WWTP > Wastewater > Unclassified | place: Canada: Vancouver, British...
CATAAAAACACTACCCTCAAGGGCATATGTTATTTTTCCCTTGTAACCAAGGGCTATCGTTGTAAGTAAATTATTTTTTGAAAGAACCGCTTTTTCACCCGTGTGCATGAGCATAAAACAACCCGTTCCATACGTCGTTTTACTTTCTCCAGGTGCTATACAGGCCTGCCCAAACAAAGAAGCTTGCTGATCACCAATAGCCGAAGCAATAGGAACCGAAAACCCACAGACCTTTTCATCAGTCATGCAATAGATCTCACTCGATTCCCGAACCTCAGGCAAAATACAGCTTGGAATAGAAAATAAAGCCAATAGGTCCTCATCCCATTCCAATGTATGAATATTGAACAGCATAGTTCGACTCGCATTTGTCACATCAGTCGCATGAAGCCTTCCACCAGAAAGCTTCCATATAAGCCAGCTGTCAACAGTCCCTGCAAGAATTTCTCCCCTCTCCGCACGCTCACGCAAACCCGCTACCGCATCAAGAATCCATTGAATCTTTGTTGCAGAAAAATACGCATCGATTAAAAGCCCCGTTTTTTCACGAATCTTTTGCTCATAACCCTTTTTTTTCAAAGCCTCGCAAAGAGAAGCCGTTCTCCGACACTGCCAGACAATCGCCCGATGCACTGGCTCACCCGTAAGCCTATCCCACAAAACCACCGTCTCCCGCTGATTTGTAATGCCAAGCGCAGCAATTTCCTCCGTACCAATATCCTGCTTGATAATTAGCTCTTTTAAGACAGCCAGTTGTGAAGAAAAAATTTCATTTGCATCATGTTCAACCCAGCCATCTTGCGGATAATACTGCGAAAATTCTTTATTTACCGAAGCAACAGAAAGCCCCTCATGATTGAAGGCAATTGCACGAGAAGACGTTGTCCCCTGATCGAGAGAAATAATATATTTAGCCATACTAAAAGTATAGCATCGATAAGAGGAAATGCAAGAAAAAAACTAAAACCTAGATAAAAAATGCCTTTCCTTATGTTATCTTAAAAAAAATCAGATACAATACGTTTTTTTAGAATTGCTTTTAGCCCTTTCTTCTATTATACTTAGGCTATGAAAAAAGCAAAATCTTCCCAATCGAAAAAAAATAAGATGCCTCTAAAAAAGCAGCCCATTAAAACCTATATTTTTTTTGCAATAGCGCTTGTCGCCATCATCATAGGTTTTACACTCATTACCCAAAACTATAAACCTTTTATTATATTGCTACCTCAAGAAGAAAAAGCCTTTGACTCATGGAGCCTTCTTGTTCGCACAATAGAAAAAGAGCTTGGGCTCAAACGAATTCGTCTCTCGGGCTATAAAAACTTTAAAGACCTAGAAAACCAAATAGCACGGGCAGGCGCACAAAAAATTCTTTGGGCTGAAGTTCCCCATTCTTCAGACTATCCCCTAGAACAGCTTATAGAAAAAAAACTATTAAACACTGTCGATATGAGCAGCAATAAAATCTTTTTCCCCGCATCGATTTTAGCCGCCAGCCAAACAGCAACAAATAGCGAAAAAGAATATTACACACTTCCCCTTTGCCTGAATCCCATCGTAAAAATTAGAAAAATAAATCCTTCAAGCGACATTTTTCCATTTGACCTCGTCGTTTCAGCAAAAAACCCAAAAGATGCTCTCGATATTTACACTTTTTTTAAAGCAGAGTTGGCAAAAACAAACGAAAACCCTGAAGCAAAAACTGTTTTTGCCTCTATTCAAGAAGCAGCAAATACAAAATATATCCAGAAAAACGCTCATACGTTTACCAAACAAGATAGCATACAGTATTTTTTTGCAGAAGAATCCAAAGACCTACTTATTTCAACAGAGGAGCTACTCAGTTTTACTACAGAACAAGCCCATGCCGTTCAAGTACAAAATCTCGGAAGTCACATTACGTCAGAGCTGCATTCACTTATTTTCCCAAAAACTAAAAACGCAAAAACCAAACGGTTGATAGAAAAATCCCAAGACCTCCTTGCAAACAAAGAACTTCAGTTTATCCTTGCAAATACACGAAACTGGATTCCCGCACATATTGCAACCGTAGCGCGAAATGCGCAAACAGATTTTATCCGCCAAGGCATTCGCCAAAGTAGCCTTTGTTTTATTCCCTCTTTAGAAATTCCAGCAGAAGCAGAGGCAAAAAATGAATTCCTAGCCCAGCTAGGGGAAGCCTTTAGAAGCAAGATGAATGAATAAAAAAATTATGTAGAAAACCAAGGTATAGCGGTAACTTAATGTCACCACTATACCTTTTTCTAGCGCCCTTCCTAAGCTTTTCTGCAATTCCTAGGGTAAAGGTCTACTGTTCGTTGAGCCACTTACCCCACTCTAGGTTATTCCCGAGATAGCCAACAACGGGGTTCCCTGCAGAATCAAAATCCAGACACACGTTTTGGAATTCTTTTCCTCCGCCTTGAGGTGGTGATATAGCTGGAACTGTCATAGATTCCCAGCCGCCTGTAACCTCACCATTAGCATCTACTCCTTCTGGAACATTGCTACTTGTAATGCCTGAGTTGACATAGGCGAGTTTTATAGAATCTCGACTTCCTGTTTCCGAACTATTGTAGTAGGCAATGTATGGGAAAATCTCCTTATTTGCACCTGAACCTGTTTCCTTAATTTTTAGTTGGGTCCAGTTACCTACAGAGTTTGCAGCGTCGACAGTTACATGCTTTAGAGTCGTACTATTGTAAGCAGCTAGGTACATATAGGATAAATCAGAGTCGGCTGTATCCAAGGCGGCAATATGAATGCCTCCATCAGAGTCAATCTGCATTGAAACATAGTTACCGACATAGTCTGGGAACGTCACAGAAGATGTTGTCCATGCCACAGCAGCTGTAGGGCTAGAGCCATCAACAGCAGCATTCGAATATCGTAATTTTAATTGCCCAGCAGTTTCATCAAAGTACACAATAACAACTCGATTGTCTGAAGTAACTCCATAGTCAAAATGTCGAGATGCACTTGTTGCAGCTGTAATTCTGCCAGACGTATTGTTATCTGCTAGGTTTGATCTTTGATTATAATTTTCTCCTGTAGAAGATGTACCTCCACCATACAAAGTAGCTGTGCCTGTTCCTGTTACCGTTGAACCAACGCGGAAATTTCTAAAAATTAAGTCCCGATTTGTTGTGTTATCATCATAATACAGGGCATAAATTTGAGCAGCTCCTCCTATAGAATTTCCCTTTGCTATGAGTTTTGGATACTGGTATCTGCCCAATAATAAACCATTCCCAAAGTTTACCGTTTCTAAAGTAATAGCATTATTGTTTGCATCTTCAGACCAGTCACCATTATAGTTGCTATATCCAGTTCCTGTTCCCCAACCCATACCATCCGTATAAAGTTCTGCATATCTATCGTATAAGTAAGACATAGCACCACCATCGCGATTGTAAACTGTTATATGATGGTATCTTCCTCCTTCATCTCGAGCCATACCCATTTGATCCCAAATAGAAGCTTTTATAAGATATTCTGTTGTCATTTCTGCAGCTGTTGTTCCATTAAACTTCGCTCTTTGCGGCATTGCATGGCTAGGCATATATGAACCAGCTCCTGTTCCTGCTCCTAAACCTACTGCTCTATTTGGACCTCCTGCATAATTAATATAGCCAAACACGGGGTCGTTTCCTTCCATAATCATGGTTGGGTAGTAGCCGTTTTTAATCTGGGTGTCTTTCATGTCGAAGAAGCGCAGGTAGCGGTCGTCGTTTAAGAGATAGTTTCCTGCACGAAGGTTTGGTTCTTGGTTAGATTCCAGGCCGTTGTCGTTTATGTTGTTTACAGAGCGAACGCCATTTACAAAAACTTCAAGGTAGCCAGAATTATTAACATCGTTTGTAAGACTAAAGCTTGTATAATCAGAAGCTATATTAGTATGTGCTATTTGACTACCACTTGTAGCTGTTGCGCCAGCAAGAGAGCCTGTATTTACAATTCGTACACCAGTTGCACCCGGATTTAAGTTAAATCCTTCAACGCTAATAAAGCTCGTGTCGGTACCCTTAATTATAGAATACTTACCGCTGCTTGAGCGAATATTGTCGTCTTTGAGTCCACTCGTTGTTCGTTTTGTAGTAGAAATTTTTGTTATATACGGTACAACATCAACTGTAGTAGAGTTAAACTCAGTACTTGGATTAGTATAACTTGCAGCGACATTGGTATTATCGCTCGCATCCTTCGTTTGAACTTGAATGCTTACATTCTGTTTTGCTACACCAACTATAGTTCGCGTGTTCCAAATATAACTCCATTCTGCATGGTGTCCGTCTAGCCCAATGGTATCGCTTACTTTTGCATTTGCTTCTTGACCTGAAACGACTTGTAATCGTCCATCGCCACCAGCACTTGCAATTTCTATAGCTGTTCCTCCATCTAAGACAAGAGAAATGGATGTAATTCTCTGATTATCAGATACATTTCCTCGCAGTATAACTTGTCCGCTCAAATCTGGATCATCACCATCGTATTTAGATTCTCCTCGCGGCTCAACATGACCAGTTACTTTTGCCGGTGAACCTGTTTTAAAGAGACTTCCAAGTGTTTTGTTTACAAAGGTGCCGTCTTTTTTGAGTTCTTCTAAACCAGATTTTTCTATTTTAGTGTTAAACTCATAGAATGTTGCAGTTGGTACGATGTCATCGATATTATCGACATGAACCTTTGCGGTGATTTCCTCGCTTGTAAGACTTATACCTGGCTCAACAGAATCTTTTACCCAAACCTTATACAAAGCTGGATCAGATGTATTGCTTGCAGTAATTGTATCATTTCCAAAGCTTGGTATTTCAAATATACCAGTGTCATTTGATATAGTTGCTGGACCACCTGTTGTACGTGGATATTCTAAGAAGTAGGTTAAATCCCCATTTCCAGTACCATCCAATACATTAACACGAAGGGAAAACTTACTGTTTACTATAGTAAAGTCTGTCGCATCAACTGTAGTGCCAGTAATCGAGCCAGTTCCTGGGTAGATAAAATCTTCTTCGCCTGCTGTTCCAGTTGCATTATGTAAAACTGTGCTGTCGCCATTTATATCTGTTGCGAGAACTAAGCTTGCAACCTCTGGTGGATTATTTTGCACGAGCATTTGGTCCTTATAATAGGTTGCATTTCCTGCATTATCTACGATAAGGTAATTTATGTCGTATAATCCATCTTTTATGCGTGTTGAATCAAAGATTAAGTACCAGGCCTTATTGGCTTTTAGGTTTTCTTTGTAGTGATCGCCATCACCATCTGTTCCACCTTCGGGTGTATCAATTACCGCATATGGAGTCGCATCAATGTTATATAAGGTAGCATCTTTGTTTGGATTTATGGCATTTAAGGATTCTACTGGGAAGTAGATATTCTGTTTAGCATAGTTTCCGCCACCTGTATGCACGTCTACAGAGATTTGATTAGTTAAAAGTGTTCCTGTTGTATCTTTTACATAGGCTCCACCTGAGGAGCGTTTCGCTGTTTCAAATATACGAGTTGAGTCACCGCTACCCTTAGTAAAATATACTATAATATGTTTTATTCCACTACCTTCTATGCCGTTATAGATGTCTGATGCCTTACCTGCTATAAGAGCTTCGGTTGTAGAAACAACAAGATAGTCATTATCACGATGTTGGGGTGTAGGAGGATCTGTTGTTATGTCGGCTGGCTGTAATACACCAAACAAAGCATCTGTTGGACGATTGTTATCGATGTATACAGTTCTCATTGTAGAAGATTTTCGTGGTGGGATATTGTTATCTTCAACTTCGACCGTAAATGTTGTTTGCGTGCCAAGCGTTGTACTATCGATTGTTCCTTCTACAGTAATTTGTGGATCCCCAGTATTTCCAGTTTGTGTAAAGCCGTTGAGATTTGTACTACTAAAAATAGTGTTGTTTCCTGCTTTTAGAGAAAAATCTACAACACTTTCATTGTCTGTAAAGGTAATCTTAATAGGTACTTGACCAGAAATATAGCTATTTGGTTCAGGGAACTCATCGAAAACAATACCAGGATTATCGCCATCTATGCGTACTGTAATTTCTTTATAGTTTCCTTCTACAGAAGTAGACGAAATAATTCCTGCTCCCGCTTTAGAGTCAACAGCCATAACTCTAATCTTTAGCTCAACCATATCTGCTTCATTATAATAGTGACCATCTTTGTAAAAATCCTTTAACGCTGTATTAAAGAATTCTCCATCGCTGTTGAGTTTAATTTTCCAAGAATTATTTGTGCTTGTGTAAGAAACCTTATACCAAGTATCACGACGAGCAAAGTAGTTGTCTACATCAGAAGTAAAGTCCTGGGAGCGAACTGTTGAAGTGTTTAGATCTCCGTCTAGATAGGATTGTCCATCTGTTACACCTGCTGGTCCAATAGGAATACCTGTAAAAGCGTCAGTTGTTACTCTATTTGTTAGCACATTATCCACGTAATTTCCGTCAACTACTTCTACTTGCATATAAACATTGTAAATAAAGTTGTCGTCATGTACGTTTCCAGAGACGGTAAAAGAACCTCCGAGATCGGCAGCTTCACCAATTACTTCTGGAGATAAGATACCAACAGTTGGTTTGTCTGTATCTGTATCGAGATTAATTGGATACACAGCAATGTTTAAGTTACCAGCGCTATCAATAGCTGCAACATAAATATTGACCGTTTGCAAGTTAGGATGTGTATCGGAGTTTGTTCCTGGTGTTTGATAGAGCTTACCACTGTTCATTAAAGCCGGGGTGTCTATTGTAAAACTAAAACTCCACTGCTCATTCTTTGTTACCCAAGTACCTGTTAATCCTGTATTAGCTGGATCTGTTACTGTATCATCAGTTAAATATCCATCAATAATCTCTACAGCAGTTATGGCTCCGGAGCCAGCAACCTCGTTTAATTCTGTATACCATTCATCAGCAATTTCAATAGTTTCGCTTCCCCTTGTAACCTTTAAGGAGCCTCCAACTTGATAGTAAATTGCCTTGTTGTTGAATTCAGTAGAAGGTATTGTCCCTTGAACTATTACTTCGCCAGCCAAGGTTCCGGTCTGTTGAATAGGATAAATATCATTTTGTTTAGGAACAGAAGGACCGTGGAAGTTGTTTTCTTTAACAAGTAAAGAGTATGGTCTCGCAAATTGTATTGCTGGTGGTGTTGTATCACAAGAAACTCTTGCTGTTGCTTCTCGAATATTTCCTGCGGTATCGTAGGCTATTGCAGTTATAGTATAATCACCGGAGTAAATAAAGGGGCTATTATCGCCATCACCACGTATCCAAGACCAATCATTTTCAGTCATTTCATTTTTAGGAATTATTTTTTTGTTTGCAGCCTTTTGTTCAGAAGTATAATCTGGATGAGAAATAATAATTTCAACTTCTTCAAGTTCACCGCCATTGGTATCAAACGCTGCACCAGAAATAGTAATTGCATCTTTTAATTGCTTTGTAGAATTTGCTCCAAAGTCCGTTATAGTAACCGTAGGTGCTGTTTTATCTGCAATAAAGATAGGTGAGTAAATTGCGCTCGATTCGTTTCCTGCTTTATCTGTCGCTATGAGTTTTACTCGCCATATACCGTCTTTATCTGGACTTAGATATGTAGAAATATCTTCACTAAAGCTACCCATTGTTGAAGCTGTCTTTGTGTCGGTCTTTGTGCCACTTCCAACCCATGCAGTACCATTCCATCGCTCAAAAGTATAGTCTAGTTTTATGAGTCCACTGTTAAGGTCTTCATACATTCCTAGAACCTTGGTATTTGCACCAGTTAATTTAGATTCTATTATGTATCCACTGGGACTAGTTCCTTCATTAACAGCAGCACCTGTGAGGTTGGTAAAGCTAATTGTCGGCGCCTGAGTGTCAAGCGTAAATGTTACTGTTTCTGTAACTTGTTTGCCACTCTTATCCTTTGCAGTAATTTCTACAGACTTTGGTCCATCAGAAAGAGCGCCAGTATCTTCACCTGCGGGAACCGCTACAGAATAGCTGTTTCCTCCGCCATGAGTTACCGTTAAGTCTCCACCATTTACCACTTTTGCAGTTACGCTATGTAAGTTGTCATCAGGATCAGATGCCGTCAAGTCTATGTTAAAACTTGCATTGTATAAGTTTTTCACAGTACCAAGACTAATTGTTGGAAGATCGGCATCTACATAGAGTACCTTTCGTTCACTTGTTTTAACATTCCCAGCTTCATCCCGAAGCATTACAAAGAGGGAATACTTGCCTCTAGCCTTACCAGTAAGGTCAACAGTTGCTGTCCAGTTGTCTAGCCCAGCAGCAGAAAGCCATTCTGCACTGTCTACTTCTGGAACAACAGCAGTATCTCCAGAAAGGACTGCATAGCGAACATCTTTGAGTCCGCTTCCAACATCACTCGCCTTCCCAGTAATTCTATAGGTATAATTATCTGGTAAATTAATAAAATCACTTGCTGGATAATTTATTTCTGTAAATACTGGAGGACTTAAGTCAATCTTATAGATAAAGTTAAAATCACTCGTTTTCCCGTATATATCTTCTGCAGTAAAGCGAATAGTAACTTCGGTAGCTGTAAAAGACTCTGGGTTTGGTATTGAAATAGTATAGGTATAATCGTTGCCATTTTTGCTTGGTATGCTAATGCTTACTCCTGTTACATCATTTAAAACAGTGGCTGTCGGTGCACCTTTCAAACCTGCAGAATCACTTGCTGTTATAACTAAGTTAAAACTGCTAGATCTAAACTGGTTGTTTGAAAGATTTGCGGAAATACTCGGATTATTATTATCTATTGCAATGTAAATTGTTTCCGTTGTTGCCTGATCGAGGCTGTCGGTAGTTGTAAGCTTTAATGTATATTCGCCTTCAATTAATCCGGTAAACTTTTGTACAAAGCGTCCTGTCTTTGCATTTTCTGCTGGTATTGTAGGACTAGGAAGCGAGCCACTAAAGCCGTCAGGATGTGCAGTTATTTCCATTGTTGCTGTTTTTATACCACTTTCGTCAGAAAGCATAGCCCCAATTTGTTCAACAGAGGTAAATAAATACCTTGTTGGGTCAGAGCCAGAAATTTCTGTAAAAGCATCGAGCTCTATTTTAGGGCCTATTGTGTCAAAACGAACTGTTCGAGTAAGACTTGCTTCTTTTCCCGTAATGTCTTTTGCAAGAATCTGATAACTATAGATTCCATCTTCTGTTCCATCTATCGCAACAGGAACAAGATCTCCATTGTCCAATTTTTTTGGTAAATCATATATATTTTTTGTTTTTTCTGTACCGCTCAAATCATTATCTTCATATATGACTAAGCTTGTGCCATCTTCCTTTTTTTGAGTTATTTTCAAAGACTTAAGCGCATTAGAGTCTTGCGCTGTAACAGCTAAACTAAACAATTCTTTTTTTGCGACTGTGTTTGTTGTATTTATATCCGTCTCGCCCAGTGTTGGATTCTCGGTATCGTACTGGAAGCTAACGCTTTCAATAACAGCGTCATTCAAACCATCGCTGGCGCGCACCCAAAGAGTTTTTTCTCCCTGTCCGCCTCCAGAAAAGTCAACTCCTGTTTTCGACCAAGCAGCCGCCTTGGTAATTTCGATCCAGTTAGTATTATCCAAACTATATTCTAATGTGCTTACGCCCTTGCCTGTGCCATCATCCACTGTACCACGGATTGTGTAACTGTTGTTGCCAACCGCTTCGCCAGAACTTGGAGCCGTTATGTCCAGAGTCGGCGCTGTTGTGTCTATCATTACATTGCGGGTAAAACTTGTGCTCTTGCCCACATTGTCGGTTGCGATAAACTCAAGCTCGTAGGTTCCATCGCCTAGATTTGTTTGCAAACTGGTACTCCAGCTTGTTGCCCCATCAGTCTGGTTAAGTAGAGTTACTGGTTCACCACCATTTTTCTTGTATGTTACCACTACGCTAGCTATGCCGTTGCCGTCGGTAGAATCTCCACCAAAGGCGACATCCGCATTCCTATAGGCCAAGGCAGTTCCCGAAATGCCAGAGTCATCTTCTGTAAAGGTAGGATTGGCCTCGTCGTAAATAACATCGATAAGCTCTGTGGCTGCGCCATAATTTTGCAGATCTTTATTAAAAGTATCATCAGCAAAACGTGCCCAAAGAGTATAACTTCCCTCGGCAGAAAAACCAAAAGATGCTAAAGACAGGGTAGCCGTAAACTCTCGAGCCGTCACACCATCAATTGTATCAGTGTTATTGCCCCTAATCCCCTCTTTCCACAAAGAAAGATCGGAAGAAGGCTCTTCCCCCTCTTTAGAGATGTAGAAAACAGCCGCCTCTAAATCCTCCGAGGCATAGCCCTTTACATTGATAGTTGAATTGTTAACCATCGACTTGCCTTCTGCCGCATGGCCAGATTCTGTAATAAGCCGAGGTTCGTCCAGGCGAATAAGCGCTGGGGGCGTATTGTCAACTAAAAAAGTAATATCACGCCTATTTGAAGTGTATGTTCCATCATAAAGCCAAAATCGATATGTAACTTCTTCACCTTCACCTGGGGCATTTTCAAAGCTAAGCTCCCAAGAAAACTCATTTTTTCCATTACCAATAGAAGCAGGACCCTCTGCAGAAACGACGTTAAAACCGTTTGTTATTTCAGTCGCTGTGTTGTCAACAACTTTCGCAACTTTAACACTTACATTGTCTCCCCCATCTTCACCCTTAATAAATACCGTAAACTTATTACCAGAAGTATTTATCTTTGTTTCGTTTGGACTCCTGTCTGGGGAAATAGATTTTAGTTGCGGAGCGCCGTCATTTATAGTAAAACCATATCTTTGCGTTATGCGATTATTGGCAGTATCTGCTACAGAAACATCCAGACAATATGAACCATTCGTTTCGTCAACATCATAATTGACGGTTATAACTTCACCTATTGAACCTGTTTTTAATCCATTTTCCTTTGTAGTTTCTTTAATTTTTCCAGGGTCTGTACTTAGGCTGGTTCCATCCGAATTATATGGAGTAAGTGTTATTTTTATTTCATCTTCGTTTATAGAAATCTTATCTTTATTTGGTTCAATTTTAATATTAAATGAAGGCAAAGCAGAAACAGTGTTTTCGTCTTTCTCTGGCACTGATCCTGAAAGTATGTAGTTTTCCATACCAACAATGGAAATGCTCGGACTCTTGTTTTCTGGATCAAAGGTAAACTTTCCCATAGTTTCTTCCCAAGGAATTGGAGCAGCAGGAATTTGTATGTCTTTAAGCTTGGCTTTCAGTGCTTCTGGAATGGTTACACTTACATCTCCATTCTCATGAGCAGAAAGCTCCCTAAAAGATGGTGCAGAACCACCTCCTAAGTTTGCTGTAATATCCCTGTTTATATAATAGTGTTTCGTTGTATTTCCTTCTGGGTTTGTTGGAGCGTTTTGATCAGGACTTTGCCAAACTTTAGCATCATCCTGTAAACTAATTGTATAGGTAAAGGCAGTGGCAACTGGTGAACTATCTAAGGATGAGACCTCACAAGCTGCTTCAAGGGCTTCCCAGAGCCCACCACTAGTACCTTGTGCTATTTCAAGATCAAAGTTTTGTGTTCGTATTGTAGTTTCATAATCGGCAACAGGGGTTACTCCGTCTTCGTCTTCTTTAAAAAAATGAATACTTAGCGCTGCACCTTCAGAACTGTTTGCATCCCACCAGTTTCCTGTAAACTTAATTATTTCGCCATAGGGGTCAAGTAAATTGAAAGGAACCGAGGAACCATCTTTTTTTCCTCGAGTAGAAGGTCTTGTTAAAACTAAAATAGGCGGTGTATTGTCTATATAATAAGTAACCGAGGAACTTGCTTTTCTGTTAGCAGAGTCAATAGCAGTAACAGTAACGTCGTATTTCCCATCTTTCAAAGGATATTTTCCACCCGATGGTTTGTTTACTTCAAGTGTCCATTGTTTTTTTTCTTTATCTACTACTGCGTTAAAAGTATGAGTTTCCTTTCCCTTCAAAACAACAGTTACTGACTTTACATAGGTTTCATCTTCAGCAAGACCACCCATAATAAACCAATCTCGAATAATAGAATTACTCGGTGGATAAGCTATGGAAAGTTTTGGAGGAGTTGTATCTACTGACTCTCCTAAACCTGCTTTACATGTTACGAGCAAGGCAAGGCTGAGCAAAACAAGCACTATGCTATGAAATAAAATGTGATTTTTTCTCGTTTTCATAAAATCCTCCTATAAAAAGTCAATAAGAAAATTTCAGTTTTCGAAATTGACTTTTTTCAGCACTTTCGCAATCTTAATGAGAAAGTGCGGTAAATCACACGTTTGCTTGCAAACGTGCAAATGAACAGTGAGACAGCATTTTGTCGAACTGTTCATTAGTATCCTATAAAAAACACTCACCCATTGTCTTAAAAGACATTCACACGTATACCCACAGATATTTGTGGAACCAAGGATTCAATTTCTGTATCGCCAGATTCTACGTCAGTTGGTATAAACCAGAGTTGCGCCTCGGTATAAAACGCAAAGGTACCAAACATCGACTGTTTTGGTATTGTTACTCGTGGGAATTCCACCTGTCCAAGCAAGGCAGATAAAACTTGTGGTTTTCCACTTTGTGATAAACTAAAGACTGAGAAGTTTGCACCTATGGTGAAGTTTGCAGAAAGCCATGCCCAGTTTGGACCAAAGAAGTATCTAAATGGCACAGTACCGACGTTTGCAAGGATTTTTCCACCAAAGACATTTCCGCCATACCGGAAAGGATTGTCCACAAAGAGCTTCCATTGAGTAGGTGTAAACTGGCCAAATTGTGCTTGTAAACGAACGTTGTCATCAAAGAAGGTAAGTCCCACACCTATGTCAAAAAGTGTTGCTCCCCAAAAATGCCAGTCCAAATACAGTCCCTGTATAAACGATGGCACTTCATAGTTTGATTTATCGCCCTTTCTAAAGGCAATATCTACTGACTTGAGGGCTATATCATCTGAAGTTAAACCGGCTATTTCTAGCTGTTCGTTAAAACGCCCGCCCTCTTCTGGCGAAATAAGTTTAATAATCGGTGGAGTTTTATCTATTTGCACGATTGTTTTGGTTACAGCAGACTCACCGTTTTCCATCACCGCCCGTACAAGTAAATAATACGAGCCCTGTGCCATATCTTCATTTTCTACGCGATAGCGCCATTTTTTCTTCGCACTAATCCGCTTAAATGTTTTTCCATTGTCAAAGCTCAACTCTATAAAGTCAACTGCCTTTGCTTGAATCCTTGCCTTTTCTTCCTTTGGAACTGTTTTATCTTTTAAGGCAAGCATTTCTTCTTCGGTAAAGGCATAACCGGAGCTTCCTTCCAGATAAGGTCGGTCGTAGGCAAAGTCCCCCATAATAAAATTGTCAATGGTAACCCAGGGTCCATTGGGGGTATAATGTATATAATGGTCGACAGAGCTGATTATCTTTGTCCCCTCTACTATACCACGAACTTCTAGTTTATGTGAACCCTCTAATAACTCTTCTGGTGTAAGCGTAAACATAAAGTAGCCAGAATCCGTTACATCTACCGATGCGATGTTTTGTTCATCTATAAAGAGAATAACCGTTTGCATAGGATACTCAGAGCTCACTTGCCCATAGAGGTTAAACATTCCCTGCACCGTTTCACCCGTCAAAGGATAAAGAATATCTATCGAAGCAAGGGTTGTATCTTTTGTCAACTGAATATTTCTTGAAACTCGCGACACGTTTCCTGCAGCATCTTCACCAGAAAGCTCTACGTTATAAAAACCGTCGCTTAAACCGCTTAAATCTATAGTGCTATTTATAATTTCTCCCGGCTCAAAATCAAAGCGAGAAAACTCCACTGGCACCGCCGGCATACTTGAATCGAGCGGTTTTACTCGTATATAGAGTGTTTCCAAGCCTATATTATCCGTTGTTTGTCCAGAAAAAAGCACCATTCCTGTTGTAGTAGAATTATCCTCAGGATATTCAAGCTGTATCTGAGGTTTTGTATTGTCCACATTGAGAATAGATGAATACAATGCCTCAATGTCATAATTATCCCATACTTTTATAAACACAACATGGCTTCCATCTTCGAGTATCTTTGTATCGAATTCGTACGACCAGTTTTCTGTACCAACTACATCAGCAAAACTAATGCCGTTGTCAACAGAGATTTCAACTTTTTTTATGCCGTTTTTATCGCTTGCTGTTCCGCTTATTTCTACACGGTCTCGCACTGTTTTATCTAGGTAAGGTGTATCGACGCTGCCCTTTGGTTCCTCGAGCGAAACTCTAAAGGGACGTACTATTTTTTCACCTAGAACGCCATACAAATCTTCTGCGTAAACCGTAACAATGTGTTCGTTATCCGTCATTCTCGAAAGCGGAATATCTATAGAAAAACCATTTGCGTATTCTGTGTCGAGTAGGACAAAGTCCTCATCATCGATAGCATACCAAATACGGCATGGTCCATCATCATCGTAAACAACCCCAGAAACAACAAAGTCTGAGCGAATGATTTCATTTTCCACGGGAATATGCACTTCAACTACGGGAAGGTCAGATATAACTTCAACAAAGAAATCCCAACTATTTAAGTGGCGCACATTTCCTGCATAGTCAGTAAATTCAAAAACCATTGCATTGGTTATAGGTTGCTCTTTTGTCCCTATTTGACTAATAACAAACCTGTCGAGGTCCAAGGCGTTTCGCGCCACCTCAATCATTTCTTCTTCGCCTCGTTCAAACAAGACATATTCTGCCTTTGCTACCTTTCCCTCATCGCGCACATCAAAAACAATTGTTGTTTCGCCGTTAACCACATCCTGCGAATACGGAAGCACAACAGAAACAGAAGGCGCCTCTGTGTCTTTATGCAGAGCAAAAGACTTTCTGCTTTCTTTTCCTGCCACATCTACAGCGCGAACATCAAGTTCTATCAAACCGTCAGCTAAGTGGCTTATATCTATTGTTTTTGAAAAAGTTCTTCTATTTTCTTCAAGACCTTCACTCTCCTCTTCATCGAGCGAAACGGGCACCCAAGACTTTCCACCATCAAGGCTGTAGGCTACTTCTTTGAGCGCTGTTTTATCCTCACTTTCTCCTGAAATATACAATGAATTGCTAAGCCATTGTTTATTTTCTGGCTCATTGACAAAAAGGCTAGGAAGCTCTGAGTCGACAATAATCGATATAGGATTCGATCGAATCTCTGTTCCTTCTGCATCTGTCGCTATCAAGACAAGGTTTTCATACAAACCGTTTTCTTTTGCTTTTACAAAAACCGTTTTATTTTTTACTTCTAAAACAAGGGCATCGTTTGGCTCTTCCCATAAGACCTTAACAGGAGTAAGAGCGTTTACATAGGCACTAAGTGAAGCACCTTTTTCGAGGATATAATGCGGGTTCTCTCCCTCTTTTTTTGCCTGCCAGTATATTTGTTTTGCATCTTGTATTTGCTGTTCATGCAGAGGGCGAACAATCGAAATACTTCTTTTTTTCGTAATTGTCTTTCCCTTTAGACTATTCACAGAAACAGTAATAGGTACTATTTCCGCAGAAAGCGTATGCAAGGGAATTTCTCCTATATAAAGATTTGCATCAGTTGGCGATTTTTTAAGAGCCAGTTTTACTGGCGCTTCATTGAAAAAAGCATACTGCGCAGCACTTATTGCATGCGGAGATTCAATGTTAACAATCAAAGTTTCTGTCTTTGTTGGATTTTTACGCGATATTGCGACCTCAAGTCCAGAAACAAGAGGCATATCCAAGGCAGATACAAAATGAATACGAGGACTCGAATCTTTTTTTACCGTAAAGCGCGAGTTCGTTAGCTTATCAGCCTCATTTGCTATATTTAAATCAAAGCGATTATCGCCAGGGGAGAGATTTTCAAAATCTATTTGCCCAAAAACTGGCCTATCTATGCTCGCATCAGCATTTCCATTTATAGTAAAGCTGGACAAGGAAAGTGTCCCTGTATATACCGTAGCAAAATAAATATTTTCACCCTCAAACCAATAAATACTTGGCTTGTCAAAGGGATTTGCTTTTTTTGGATCTAGCACAGGCGGTATTTTCTTTACCAAAAGCCCCTTTGACGAAAGAGTACCGATTTCATCAATAGCTTGTATTTCAATAATCGATGCACCATTTTCAAAAAGCTCGGCCTCGCAGCTAAAGGAAAAAGTCCCTTCCTCATCGAGGTTTAGATACTGCCATTCCGTCGCCGGAGTTTTTGCATACAAGATTCTATAACGCAGGTTCTCTATAAGAAGCGCAGAAGAAAGACTTCCCGAAACACGAACAGTACTTAAGCCGTCAAAAACAGTTTCTTCGGTAGTTATTTCTGGTTTTGGAACCTTCGTATATAAAACAAAGGCATTTGAAAGATATGTTGCCCCGGAATCTGTAGTTACTTCTACTTGCACTTTTTCAGACAAACCTTTTTCATAACCTGGTATAATCGAAATACTATTTCCAGAAAGGCGCAAAGAAGCAAAATCTGTTTCAGGAACAAAGCGCACCTCCGCTGCCTTTCCCCCTATGAAAAAGCCATGTACCTCTTCCTCTCCCAAAAGAATGCGGTCTTTTGAATCCAAAAAGTCTGAAAAATCAAGCTCGGGAGCTCCCTGTGTTTTTGTCAAGTTTGTAATATAAAAACTTGCTATCCATTCGCTTGTTCTTCCAAATATATCTTTTGCTCGAATGCGCAATTGTGAGCTACCCCAAGCCGAATCAAAAGGAATACGGAGATTTGAAACTCCTCGAGCACCTGTTGTGTTTTTTCCGCCGACAAAGCTTTTTGTTTTCTCTTCCATGCCGTCAAAAGACCAGCTCAGCTCTGCAAGCCCACAAAGCGATTCTACATCGATAGAAAACTGACTTCCTGCCTCAGGGTTTACTATCATACCACTCTCGTAGTCTTCCGTTTTTTCATCAGCTTTGACTCCAGTTATCACAGAAGCATTTGAAAAGCCTGGAAGCGGTCCACTTCTATAAAAGAGCCGCTTTTCTACCTTTCCCACAACTCCGTGAATATCCCTTGCCCAAATCTGCAATTCATGCGCACCAACGCTCAATGGTTCATCCAAAAAATCAGATGCAGAGATAGAAAAAACACCCTCACTGGGGAAGGAATACACTTCGCCCGAATCTATAGAAAAGAAAATTTCTGCTATACCATCGTCATCTTTTGCAATGCCACGAAGTAAAAGTTCATCATCAAAATCTTCTTTTTCACCCGGGGAAGCAAGGTCTATACGCGCTAAATCTTGCTCATTATCAACCAAAACTTTCAGTTTTTTTGTAGTTACATTTCCTATGGTATCTCGTGCAGTTATACTAAAACTTTCAGACTTCAGCTTTTCTCCACGTACATCGAGGTCCAATGTCCAGTATGGATTTCCTGGCGTCAAGGCTATCTCACCCGTCTCTTTCCCAAAGCTCCATGTAAGAGACTCAATCCCTATATCATCTTTTGCATAGCCTGCTATGGAAAACAAGCCATTTACCGCTTCTTTTTCATCAGGATAAATAATACTCACATCTGGTGCAGTGTTATCAATAAAATAGAGGAAGGTTAAATAACCTTCAGAACCCTGCCCATCTATTGCTTTAAACCAAAAAACAGCAGCCCCATCATCCATTTTTTGCGTATCTATACTAATAGAAAAATGCCATAATTTTGTTTTTTTATCTTGCTTTATAGAAACCGGCATATAATTTTCACCACGATCTAAGGAATAATAAAAACTTTCAATGCCATTTCCATCAGCTACCGTTCCAGAAATCTTTACTTTTTTTGAAACGAGGGTACCCATTTCATGACTGTCCACCTCTATCTGTGGCTGTTTTCTGTCAAGATGCCAGACGACTTTTTGCTCTCTCCCGACAACACCCTTGTGGTCAATGCCATAGACAATTATCTCATGAGGTCCATCTTCCATCTGCGTTGTGTCAAGATAATAGGACCAAAAATCCTTTCCCTCTGCAACAATTTCATTTTCACGATCGCCATCAAGGACAATATGAACGGAACCGACTGCATCATCGTCAACACAAGAACCAACAATATTTAAATTTGCTGGAACACGCATATTTTCACGCGGGTTTACTATCATTGTAATAGGGCGATCTGATTCGGGATCAACAAAAATATTGAAAGGACCCTGATGCGTTACATTCCCGCCCATATCTTCTGCAGTTATAAGCACATTATGCTTACCCGTTTTTTTATTTTCTAAATCAACTGTCTCTTGCCAGCTTTTTAAGTCCTCTACTGAAACTTCTTCAACATCCTTTTTGCCCCCTGCAAAAGAAAAAAAGAGAAGATTCATACAAATAAAAATAAACATGCATTTTTTAAACACCAGGAAACCCCTTATTATGAGATAGCATTCCACTTCAATTATCGGCAGAAATGTCTCATTTGTAAAGCGTTTTTTCTACTAAAACATAGAAAAAATAGAGATTTTTTATGTTTTAGCGTGAAAGGTTAGAATATGTTTTCTGTTTTAATTACACAATAATGAAAAAAGATGGTCTAAATCTTCTTGGGAAAAATAACTTATTTCTATACTTCCTTTTTCTAAGGAACCTTTGAGCGCTACCTTTGTACCGAGTTTTTCTCGAAATTGCTCTTCTAAATACGCAAGTTCAGGACTCTGCCCTTCGCTTTTCGCTCTTTCTTTCTTTTTTGTAACAATGCCCTTGCCGTTTAAGCTGGCAGCCATCTGTTCCGCTTCACGAACAGAAAGCTCTGCCTCCACAATACGTGCAAATAAAACGTCTTGTTCTTGACTGTTTAAGACCGACAAAAGCGCACGTGCATGACCTGCACTTATTTTTCCCTGACTCAGGGCATTTTTCATTTCTTCAGGTAGTTTTAACAAGCGTAAGGCATTTGCCACAGCACTACGGCTTTTCCCTACTCGGTTCGCTACCTCTTCTTGCGTTGCATTGCTCATGAGCATGAGATCGTTATAGGCAATCGCCTCTTCCAGGGCATTTAAGTCTTCCCGTTGAATATTTTCGATTATGGCAATTTCAAGCATTGCCTCTTTTGTATATTGCTTTATGCAAACGGGAACACGCTCTAAACCTGCTATTTTTGCAGCTCGTACCCGCCGCTCACCACCGACAATGTAGAAATTTCCGTCATTCGATTGCGAAACAATAATCGGCTCGACTATGCCATGCTCTTTAATAGAAGAAGCAAGCTCTTCAAGAGCATCTTGATCAAAATCCTTTCGTGGTTGATACGGGTTTGGCAGCAAAAGTCCCACTTCCATTTCAGTCAAAATGCTTTCGCCCTCAGATAAAACCCTCTGTCCTTCGAGTGGAAGGCCTTTTTCACGAGCATCCTTTTGGCTTATATCCTGCGCCAATTCCGTTGGAGAAAACGCATTGTCCCCAAAAACGGCATCTATTCCCTTTCCCAAGCCTAGTTTAGCCACGCGCAAGCACCTCTTTTGCAAGTTCCTTATAGCTTCTCGCTCCAACACAGTTTGCGTCATACAGGTTGATGGGTAAGCCATGAGAAGGCGCTTCAGAAAGCCGCACATTTCTCGGTATAATCGTGCTAAAGACTAGGTCCTTAAAATAGGCTTTTACTTGCATAACCACATCTTGAGCGAGCCGTGTTCTTGAATCGTACATGGTAAAAAAGATACCCCCAATTTTAAGATTTGGGTTTATGCTTTGTTGCACTTTTTTTACTGTTTGTAAAAGAAGCGATATTCCTTCAAGCGCAAAGTACTCACACTGCATGGGGATAAAAACTTCATTTGCACAAGCCAAACCATTCAGGGTTAAAATACCCAAAGATGGAGGGCAGTCTATAAGTATATAATCGTAGTCTTTTTTAAGCACTTCTATTGCATTTTTTAGGTAATAATCTCTGTCATCTTGATCGACCAATTCAATAGCAGCACCTGCCAAGTCGATAGAGGCAGGAATAGCCTCCAGATTTTTTTGCTTTGTTTGTTTTATGACGTCATTTGCTGTGGCGAGCTCGGCGATGAGTTCGTAGACTGTTGGTTTTTCCTTGCTTATGCCAACCCCACTCGACATATTTGCCTGAGAGTCAAAATCAACGAGAAGTACTTTTTTACCTGCTTCTGCGAGATAGGCACCGAGATTTATAACGGAGGTTGTTTTTCCAACGCCTCCCTTTTGATTGACAAACACACAAACCTTTGACATTTTTTAACTATATCATTTTTTTTTATTTACGTATATACTTTTATTCTATAGAGGGAAATAGTGTTTACAATTTATGATTTAATACAAAACTTGCCTGCATATGTTGTGCATGCCGATGAAGATAGCTTACACAGCGAAATTACCGCCATAGTTGCCGCAGATCTTATGAGCGACGTACTTGTTTCCGTAGATGCGCCCTGCGTCCTTGTTACAAGCCTCTCAAGCGAACAAGTAATCCGCACCTGCGACATAAGCGGCATACAAACAATACTCTTGGTCAACGACAAACTGCCAAGTCCTGCAATGAAGGCGCTTGCAGAAGAAATAGGAATTACACTTTTAGCAACACCGCTGCCCATGTATGAAGCTTGTGTAAATATCCATTTGCTTAAAACTTTTGCAGACTAAGAGATATGAAAGCAAATCTCAAAACAATTCTTGCCCTAACAATAAAAGCAAGCCTTTCCAAGCCCGTAAAAAAAAGCGAGCTGCACAAGGTTAAAATAAAGCTCATAACAAAAGAGCCCCATCTTTTTTATATAGAAGAATATACAAAAACTCAAAGTTTTCACAAAACACTCAACTACGATGAATGCCTCACCTATGTAAAAAAAATACTGGGAAAAACCTTTAAAGCAGCGCTTTTTCAAACCGCTGAAAAAGACTATCAGTTTCTTACGAATAAACGAGGTTTTACACGGCTTTTAGAACAAGAACCTAGCAAGGAAAAAAACGAAACAGCGCTTGAAAAAACAAGCCATAACAAAGCAAAAAACCATCTCTTGGCAGAAGATAGGCCCATCCCTTTTTTAATTGCCCTCGGCATCATGAATAAAGAAGGAAAGGTTCTGGCAAAAAAACAAAAGAAGTTTCGCCAAATAAACCGTTTTTTAGAGTTTGTAGACGATATTCTCGGCGACCTTTGCAAGGAAGCAGAACCGACGGAGAAAAAACCCTTATCTATCGTAGATTTTGGCTGTGGCAAATCCTACCTCACCTTTGCACTCTATCATTTTATAGTTATAGAAAAGAAAATCCCTGCAAAGATTATCGGGCTCGATTTACGAAGCGATGTTATACAAAGCTGCACAGAACTTGCAAAAACCTCTAAGTATAACGACCTCCTTTTTTTTAATGACAGTATAGAAAACTTTCTAAACGATAAAAAAAATAGTCCCAAAAGCCTCGATCTAGTCATTTCACTCCATGCCTGCGACACAGCGACTGATTACGCCCTTGCAAGCGCAGTGCAAAAAAACGCAAAAGTTATTTTATCGGTGCCCTGCTGCCAGCATGAATTACACAGCGCCCTACAAAAACAGCCCCTCCCAAGCGACAATCCCTATGAACCATTTGGACGTTATGGCATTATTCGGGAGCAGTTTTCTGCCCTTACCACAGACCTTATGAGAGCGCTTTTACTCGAAGAAGCTGGCTACAAGGTGCAAGTTCTCGAGTTTATAGACATAGAACACACCGCAAAAAACCTTCTCATACGCGCGGTAAAACGAAAAACAGGCTCACTCAAAGACAAAACAAAGAACTCCCCCACACCCTCTAAAAGCACTGAATCGCTAAAAATCTTACAAAAAGAGCTTGGTATAAAACTGACACTCGAAACACTTCTTGCCGACGAAAAACCTTGAAGCAAGTCAGCTGATAAGCCAAAACAGTCCCCAAAAAAACAAGACTTTTATAGATAGACAAAGACAGATATCTGTTGACCTTTCTCTCTATCCTTAGTATTTTAGAACTTGGAGGCAAAAATGCTAGAAACACGCGTAAAAGAAATATTGGAAATGGTTCGTCCGCAACTACAAGCAGATGGTGGCGATTTGGAATTCGTTGCCCTTGAAGACGGCGGAAAAGTCCATGTAAAATTGACAGGAGCTTGCGGTTCATGCCCAATGGCAACAATGACCCTCAAACAAGGTGTCGAACGAGTTCTCAAAGAAAACATCCCTGAAGTAACAGAAGTTATTCAAGCATTCTAAGAAGGACATATATAAAAAAAGGGCTGTCAGAAGACTTAACTTTGACAGCCCTATGCAAAACATAGCCTATGTTTTGCCACTTATAAAAGCACTCCCCCTTAATCTCTCCAACATCTTTATAACTGTAAAACAATTTTTAATACGTACTTTTTTTATCTATATGACATTTTATTCATCTTTGTAAATCTTGCAAGCGGTAACAATAGTTTTCTCAAAAAAAGAACCTCGGTTCTTTAAATGTATTTTCATATTCTTTTTTTTTCTCCAAAAAGACAAAAATTTCTCTTTTTTTTAGAAATTTTCCTTGCTTTTTTTCTAGTTTACCAGTAAGTTGGAAGAATGAAAGTTTCGAAACACAAGGTAGTACGTTTTCACTACTCAATTAAAAATTCCAGTGGAGAAATCCTCGATTCAACTTTTGGAGAAGCCCCATTGGAATACGTTCACGGCGTGGACAGCATAATGGAAGGGCTCGAAAAAGCCCTTGATGGCAAAGAAGTAAACAGCTCCTTTGAAGTACATATCCCGTCAGATGAAGCCTATGGGCCAAAAGAAGACGAGCTCATTTTCAAAGTTGCTCGAAGCCAATTTCCTCCTGACGTAGAATTGGAAGTTGGCGATATCTTCAACACAAGCGAGCAAGACTATGAAGTTACCATCATTGAAGTAAATGACGACGAAATCGTAATTGATGCAAATCATCCCCTCGCAGGAGAAGACCTTAGCTTTGACATAAATATTCTAAACATACGTGATGCAAACGAAACCGAAATAAAAAACGGTCTCCTTGGCTTCATCGATGATGAAGACTATGAAGATAGCTGCGATTGTGGCGATGAAGATTGTGATTGCGACTGTGGTGATGAAGATTGTGATTGTAGCGATGGGGGCTGCTAAAAATACACTTCAACAAGACGCCTGTCGATAGCCTCTAAAACAGAAATAAAACCGTCCCATTTCGATTTTTTATCTCGGCTTTGCTCTGTTTTTTTCTGAGACTCATCACTTTGCGTCTTTTCAGTAAGCATCGCCACATAATAAAAAATCTGATCTAGTCTCTGTCCCCAGTTCCCTGGTAGGCGAAAAGACGAAGAAACAATGAGTTTTGAAACAAAAACCATTCCTGTCAAAATACTCGCCCGTTTTATACCAGAGTACAGAGCCCCACTCGTAACTTCAAAGCCAACGACGGTAAAAAGTACCTTTCCATAGGCTTGAAAGAGATTAAAAAAAACAATAGAACAAAAAATAAAAAGAGGTGTCAAAAAAGCTTTTATGCGAAACCCCTTTTTCTTTTGCTTAGGTCTTTGAAAATCTTGCCCCTGCCGGCTATATATTTTGGCCTTTCTTCCTTCCTTGATAGATACAAACCACTGAGAGCGCTTTAAGAACAGCTCTGAAAAAATACCCAAACCTATTCCTGTTATTGTTCCTGAAAGAATAAGTAAGGGTGCTATCAAAACCGCCCCAGAACCAAACAAAATATAGCGCGCCAAAAAATACTGCACAAGCGTATTTGCAAGGGATCCAAACAAAGAAATACCCAGACAACTTACCTGATTTTTTGCAAGCCTTTGTAAAAAGAGCATGGCAAGAGCGGAGGCAAAACTTCCCCCTGCAGAAAATAAAATAATATACGAAAAAAGAGTCCCAGAAATGAGCGCCTGCCCAAGAACTTTTATAAAAACAAGCAAAAAATATTCACGCGTATTGAGTAAAAAAAGAGCAAAGATAATAGGTGCGTTTGCAAGACCTAGCCGCATAAAGGGAAGCGGTTTGGGGATAGAATTTTCAACTGCTGCTAAAAAAAAACAAAGAGAACCTAAAAACAAAATAAGAGCGGTATTGTCGTGTTTCGTATCTAAGACAAGCTTTGGCTCTATAAATTTTTTTGGATTTTCTTTTTTCTCATCTTTGCTTTGATTCAAGTAGTCATCCTCATTTTTACGACGGCGTAAAAGCGCCGATACATGTAAAAACTAGAGTCGGCGCAAGGCATCACTGGCTTCTTGATAGATGGGACGATACTCTAAGGCCTTTCCATACGCAATCTTTGCCTCTTCCTTTTTCCCCGCCATCTCGCGAACCATACCCAAACGATACCACCAGAGGGCAATGCCGGGGCTTTTTCGAACAGCCATAGAATAAGCAATGTCAGCATGTTCGTATTTTCCCTTCAAGCGATAAATATCACCAATAAAAAAATATGCAGTCGAAGCTCTATCTCCATTTGGAAGGGCATTCACGTACTGCTCAAAGAGCTTAAGAGACTCCGTATAATTGTCCAAATAAAAATATGCCTCCGCAAGCGTTTCTGTAATGCGGTTTTCCTTAGGGCTAATCGCAAGAGCAGTATTACTTATTTTTATCGCTTCGCTATATTGTTCTAGGCGAATAAGAGACCAACCAAGTACAACATAGGACTCGATATTTCGGCTATTTTCTTTTATTTCTTCTCGACAAACCTCTGCCGATTTTAGATATTTTTCTCGCGCGTCCGCATATCGCTGAGCAGATTCAAAATCGCGTCCCTCACGATAGAGTTCCAAAGCATCGAGTTTTACCGGACTAGGTTGAACAGCCCTTTGCGCATTTTCTTGCACGAGCGAATTTGATTGTATCGTAAGGTCTGTATTTTCTTCTGCACATAAAACATGCACCAAAGCCAACCCAAAAACAACTAAGAGGATTTTTAAAGAACGTATCGTTTTTATTTTCTTCATAAATTTTATTTTACCCTACTTTTTAGATGCTCGCAAGATAGGTGTTCATAGAAGCGGCAGCTTTTCGCCCCTCTCCCATTGCAAGGATAACCGTAGCTGCTCCCAAAACAATATCTCCCCCTGCCCAAACAGCGGGCAAAGAAGTTTTACCCTCAGCATCTGCTATAATTTGCCCTCGCAAATCGACATCGAGTCCAGGCGTTGTTTGAGCCATAAGCGGATTTGAATTGTTTCCCAGGGCAATAATAACCGCATCGCAGTCAATCAGGTGCTCGCTATCTTCAATGGGAACAGGACTTCGCCGCCCAGATTCATCCGCCTCTCCCAGCTCATAGGAAAGCACTTCCATCGATACAACACGGCCCTCTTCATCACCGAGAATACGAGTCGGATTTTCAAGAAAGCGAAAAACCACGCCTTCTTCCTCCGCATGGTCGACCTCTTCTTTTCGCGCAGGCATTTCATCCCTTGTTCGTCGATACACCAAGCTCACCTTCTTTGCACCCAAGCGCAAAGCCATACGAGCTGCATCCATGGCAACATTTCCCCCACCAACGACAAGAACATGTCCCGCTTGATAAAAAGGCGTTGCAGCAAACTCCTTGTACGCCTTCATGAGATTTGCCCGAGTGAGGTATTCGTTTGCACTAAAAACCCCTATGAGATTTTCCCCAGGGATATTCAAAAACTTTGGTAAACCAGCACCAGAGCCGATAAAGGCTGCGTCAAAACCCTCTTCTTTCAGAAGTTGCCCTAGAGTTCCCGTTCTACCCACAAGATAGTTTGTGCGAAACTGCACACCCATTTCCTTAAGCATTTCTATTTCTTTTGCAACAATTGCCTTCGGAAGACGAAATTCAGGAATCCCATAGACCATAACCCCGCCCATTTTATGAAATGCTTCAAAAATAGTAACCGAATGCCCTTCGCGACGAACATCGGCAGCAAGCGTTAAACCAGCAGGGCCTGAACCGACCACCGCAACTTTTTTTCCTGTTTCAGGCTTTACCTCAGGTATCGTTATGAGATTTCTCTCTCGCTCCCAGTCCGCTACAAAACGCTCAAGCCGGCCTATACCAACCGCCTTATCTATATCCTTAAGCGATTTTCCAACCGTACAAACGCTTTGGCACTGCAACTCTTGAGGACAAACCCGACCACAAACCGCGGGCAAAAGATTTGTCATTTTGATAATATCAACCGCTTCTTTAAATGCACCTTGCGCAGTCTTCGCTATAAACTGCGGAATGGGAACATGTACGGGACAGGCAGCAACACAGGGCTGATTTTTACATTGCAAACAGCGGTTTGCTTCAAGAATCGCCATCGACTCCGTAAACCCAATCGCAACCTCACACATTTGCCTTGAACGCTCAAGAGGATTTCTTGTAGGCATCTCTTGCAAGGGAATCGCAAGCCGTTCCTTTGGCGAAAAACTTTGATTTTGTATAGCATCATCGACAGAAGCAATAAAATCAAGCGCTTTTTTTTCAAGCGCATCTATATTGGTATAATTATCGGTATAATTCGCCCCAGAAACTGCTCCACAATTCGCAACAGAATCCGCGACCTGACTCGCATCCGAGTCGGCAGATTTTTTTCTTGTATCCTTCATATTCGTTTATGTCCTTGCTTTTTTATCAAGCACTTCAGCCGCAGCCTCCATGCGACAAATATGCATATCTTCGCTTTCTTGCTTTTTATACGATTTCATTCGCAAGATCATATTGTCAAAATCTACAAGATGCCCGTCAAACTCAGGACCATCGACACAGACAAACTTTGTCTCACCGCCAACAGTAACGCGACAACCACCACACATACCAGTGCCATCGATCATTATTGTATTGAGTGAAACAAGCGTATGTATAGCAAAGGGACGAGTTGTTTCAGAGCAAAACTTCATCATAATAGGTGGACCAATCGCAACAACCTCTTGCGGCTTTTCATTGCGCTCACAGATTTCTTTCAAGGGCTCCGTAACCAAAGCCTTCTTGCCAGCAGAACCGTCATCTGTTACAACAAAAAGCTCATCAGCCAAAGAACGCATTTCATCCTCGAAGATAAGCAAGTCCTTTGTTCGCGCACCCATAATTACGATAACCTTATTCCCCACAGCCTTATGCGCTTGCACGATTGGATACAAGGGCGCAACTCCGATGCCTCCGCCCACACAGACAACAGTACCCATCTTTTCTATCTTTGTGGGCTTACCAAGCGGACCGAGAATAGCAGGAATAAAATCACCCTTGTTTTTTTGTGAAAGTTTAAGAGTCGAAGCCCCAACCGCCTGAAAGACAAGCACAATCCAGCCCTCTTCCTTGGACGCATCAGCGATAGTAAGCGGAATCCGCTCGCCAAACTCTGTATCTATTTGCACAAGGACAAACTGCCCCGCCTTTCTATTTCGTACAATATCGGAAGCATCTACCTTGAAGTAGAACACATCAGCCGATAATTGCTTTTTTTCTAGTATCTTATGCATAAAAAATCCTCTAAATCTTACAAAAATATGCCTTCTGTCATTTTAGTAAAAAGAGGGTCTTTGTACAAGAGATACAATACATTGAAAAATTATTTTAAGTAAGCAAGCCACTTTGATTGCTGGTCTATCATTCTTTCAACAAGCTCTTTTACATTTCTTGCCTTCGTTACAATTGGGTTTGCTAATAAAGCTTGAATCACGTAATCTTTTTTCTTGTGAATAATTGCCTCGGCTGTTAAATCATAGACACCACAATAAGCATTCAATAATGATGCATAACCCTTAGGCAATTCTCCAAGATTTATGCCTTGAACACCATCTTTATTGATTATCGCAGGAACTTCAACTGCTATCCAATTACCAAATTGAACGCTCCCAGCACCAACCAAAACAATATTCATATTTCCTCCATATTTTTACAAAGCTCTTTCTAACTAAAATATATTTTGTAAACTCTCAGTCATAAAGGCTCGAAAAACAATTGTTTCTTACTTTTATCACAAAAACATTAGAATACAAGAAGTTTTTTTTAAATTCTTTGTTAAAATAATCAAACACCTGAACAGCTAAGCTTTTTAATAGTTTTAAAATGTTTGAAAACTTTTATTATACCCTTCCATCTTAATCTAAAAATAAAGGAAATCTAGAAACATCTATATCAAATTCATTTTTTAAATTATCCAATGTATCAATATAAACAGAAGGATCCATAATTTTTCTTGACAAATACTACTTTCGAATGACTCTTAATGTAGTGAGTACGAACAACAAACTTGACTCAAGTCCAAGGTTGTGTTACAATGAAATAATGAGAGTATATATAAAAAATTATGATGACGAAAAATTGTCTGTAAGATTCGATTATAACAAACCTTTAGTTCAAGTTATGCAAAACTTACCTAAACGACAATGGATTCAAGACAAGAAAACTTGGGTTATTCCCAATACACAATCAGACATAAATAATCTCTTAGAAAAGCTATATAACACTAACCTATTTTCATATGAACCTAGTGCTGATACCTTTCCATGTTCGGACTCTCCAACTTTCACAACTACGAAAAGCAATGTTGAAATAAATAAAAATCAGGTAGATATTAAAAAATATCAAGAAATACTCATCACAAAACACTATAGCAACCGAACAGTAAAAAATTACACAATGTGGTTAAAAAACTTTAGTAACCGATTTTGTGATATACCTTCAAACAAACTAAGTCAAAAAGAAATAAATTTATTTTTGACAGAACTAGCAACTAAACAGCATGTGAGCCCTTCAACTCAAAACCAAGCTTTAGCAGCTTTGTTATTCTATTTTAGATATATAAAAAATGAAGATGCCATAAATCTAGACTCAGTAATTAGAGCAAAAAAGAAAATCCACATACCTGTTGTTTTTAGTAAAGATGAAATCCAGTCAATATTTGCACAATTAACAGATTCAAAATTATTAATTGCAAGACTGTTATATGGTACCGGTATGAGACTTAACGAATGCCTAAGTTTAAGAATTCTAGACATAGATTTTGAGTTAAATGAAATCATAATCCATAATGGTAAAGGTGGAAAAGATAGACGAACAATGATACCTCGCTCATTAATACAACCATTAAAAAAGCAAATTTCATTCGTTCAAGCAACGCATTGCAAAGATTTACTAGAGGGATTTGGAGCTGTAGCAATGCCCACTGCACTAGAATCAAAATATACAAATGCATCTAAAGAATTAAAGTGGCAGTGGATTTTCCCTCAAAAAAATAGATGGAAAAATACCATAACAGGAGAACAAGGAAGACACCATATAGATGCTTCTCTTGTAGAACGAGCAGTTCACACAGCAATCTTAAAAGCCGGAATTCAAAAGAATGCATGTTGTCATACTTTCAGACATTCTTTTGCAACCCACTTATTGGAAAATGGCTATGATATTCGCACCGTTCAAGAATTATTAGGACACTCAGATGTAAAAACAACAATGATTTATACACACGTATTAAATAAAGGACCATGTGGTGTAAACAGTCCATTAGATATGTTGTGAAATTATTTTGTTGTGGAAATAGCGAACTTGTATTAAATAAAAGCTTATAAAGGTCTGTATAAGACACTAAGTATTTTTATTTATGATATATATTACTGTAAGTTAGTAATTTTAGATGTCATCTTATATTGACACAAAATACAGAATTAAATAAAATAATCAGGAACTGATGAATTTATGTTAGGATGACGCTTCGCG
>Ga0255341_1001743_pt1 | contig 29615 bp, 31 predicted proteins | sample wastewater_treat_8_FD_192418 | JGI IMG/M metagenome (GOLD analysis project Ga0255341, IMG submission 192418) | Wastewater microbial communities from Lulu Island WWTP, Vancouver, Canada - plant12 | ecosystem: Engineered > WWTP > Wastewater > Unclassified | place: Canada: Vancouver, British...
GCTTTATGAAGGCAATCTATGTTTTTACTTGCATTTTTGCTAATTCCCAGATCGAAAGTTATTAACTTATTATGTTGATTATCAACCTAATGCCAGAATAATCCGACTTTCTCAGCAAACCCTATGTTACAGACTGATACTGGTGATCACGGTAAGAGTACGAAAAAGGATCCGGACTGTCACCATGACATCAGGGGACAGGCCCGGAGAGCGGCTCCGGTATGTGCAACCCTTACCGGAGGCTCCGGAAAAGAAAGTCCTCAATCTATGAGAAACCTGTTGCTCCATGTAAAGGTTCAGGGTATCCGTGTGGATGCCCTTTTTTATTTTTTCCACGGGAATGATTTTTCCCGTACAACCCCGGTACCTGCTGCTTCCTGTCCCGATCCGCCAGCCGGCGGATCAGGAGTCCCCGGCCCCGGGGACCGTGGCCGGAACAGACTGCGGACATGCTGCGTATGTTACTTTCAAAATTTTCTCTCTTAACAAAGATTAACCATAAGTGAAAATTTGTCTATATTTGACACTTACGGTTGCCATTTGGTGGCAGCCAAATCCTGGGGAAGAGTTGACATAAATATAGAGCCGTGAACAAATGATCGGCTCGTGTTGTATTTAAAAGAACTTCAGCTTGTTAGGCACTTCACCCGATGTGACTGACCAACCGGAGGATTATCAAAACCGCACTTATCTGGCCCCCCGGCCAGGAGCAAAAACTATTCATAAATCGCAAATCGCAGATCGCAATTTCACTATTGCCCACTGCCTATTGCCTATTGCCTAACCTACATGGAAACACAAAAAAAGCCCTCACCACCCAGTGATGATATTGATCTCATGCGCTATGTCTCCCTCTTCATCAGCAACTGGCTGTGGATAGGAGCTGCGCTGTTCCTGTCACTCGGGATAGCATATCTGTTCAACCGCTACTCACAGCAGGTATTTAACGTGCGAAGCACACTGATGATCAAGGAACAACAGGCATCAGGAGCCATCTCCAATATGGAACAGATCTTCGCTGGAGCAGCCTATAACCCGTATCCAAACCTCGAGGATGAGGTGGCAATACTCACCTCTTATACCCTCAACCGCCGCGTGATCGAAGACCTCCCCGAACATCATGTTGCATATATCCCCGTGGCACGGAACGGTATCCAGGGACAGAGGACATACATGACATCCCCCATTGTACTCAGGAAAACCACCGGGGAACAACCCTTCAACAAACCGCTAACAATCAGGTTTACCGGGCCGGACACCTTCACCGTGAGCCCGCAGGAGAAACCGGACGGCAGAAACAGGAAAACCGTCGCAGATAAGACAGGTGACCCGGAACGCGAATTCAGGCTGGGAGAGCTGTATAATTTCTATGGTTTTAGTTTCACTGTCGAACGCCGCGACAGCATCCAGACAATATCCGAAAACCAGCGCTGGCTGGTCTGGTTTGAGTCGCCCGACCAGCTTACAAATATCTACCGCACCAGCCTGAAGGTGGACCCGGTGGAGGATTATGCCAGCGTCTTCAACCTGTCGTTTGACGGTTACTCGCCTCAGCAGGGAGCCGATTACCTCAATACGCTGATGAAGCTCTATATCCTGCAGGGTATGGAGTGGAAGAGCAGGGCTGCTGACAACACTATAGACTTCATCGAGGCGCAGCTGGGGCTGATATCCGATTCACTGAGACTGGCCGAGAACAGCATGGAGAGTTTCAGGCTGAACAACCGTTTTGTTGACCTGACCCTGGAGGGCACACTCGTGCTTCAGCGTCTCGAGAAGTTCGAGGGGGAGAAAAACATGCTGGGACTTCAGGTTCAGTATTATGAGTACCTTATTGACTATCTTGACGCGAGGGATGACAGTGAGAGTATCATCTCGCCGAGTGTCATGGGCGTTACTGACCCGGTCCTTGTGAGGCTTGTAGGTGAGTTTGCAGCCCTTCAGCAGCAGAAGAAGCAGATGGTCTTCACCGTCAAGGAGAACCAGCCGCAGGTACAGCTGCTGAACAGGCAGGTTGAGGATGCCCGTGCCGCGCTCAAGGAGAATGTCAACAGCGCCCTCAGCCAGCTTAAGCTGTCAGTCAATAATGTCAACGAGCGCATAGGCGCCGTTGAGAGGGAGCTCGGCCGTCTCCCCGGGACGGAGCGCAGATTGATTGGCATACAGCGTAAGTTTGACCTCAACAACTCGGTCTACACATATCTTCTAGAGCGAAGAGCAGAAGCAGGCATCGCCAAGGCATCACAGATAACCGACAATCGCGTCATCGACGAGGCTATGGTGCAGAACAGCAGCCGCATTAAACCGATGGAGATGAAGAACTATCTCACCGCCGCGCTGCTTGGACTGATCATTCCGATGGCCCTTATCGTGATCTTTGACCTGCTCAATAACAAGATTATCGGCAGGCATGATATCGAGCGGCTGACAAAGGCTCCGATCATAGGTTATATCAGCCACTCTGAATACCATGTTGAGGACCCGGTTGCAGAAAAGCCCGGCAGCACTCTTGCGGAGAGTTTCAGGGCTGTGCGAACCTCTCTCTCCTTCTACTCGGGCCAGGAGGCATGCCCGGTTATCGTCATCAGCTCCCCTGTGAGCGGTGAGGGCAAGACCTTTGTTTCAGTCAACCTTGCAACAATCATCTCAATGATGAACAAGAAGGTGCTGATTGTAGGCCTCGATCTGCGCAAGCCGCGTGTTCATGCGATACTGAAGGCTGGCAACGGTCACGGCATGAGCCAGTACCTGAGCAACTCGGCAACCTTCGAGGATGTGATAGTTCCCACGCAGATACCAAATCTGTGGTTTGCACCTTCGGGCCCGGTGCCGCCCAACCCTGCTGAGCTGATCGGCTCACCGAAGATGACCGAGTTCATCGACAGGGCAAGGAATGAATTTGACACAATCATCATTGACACCCCTCCCGTGGGCATTGTCACTGATGCCCTCTTGCTAAGCCGGATTTCCAATGTCACGTTGTTTGTCGTGCGCCAGAGGTACACCACCCGCGGCTCGGTGCAGCTGCTGGATGAGATCTACCGCAAGGGAGAAATGCCCAATGTGTCAATGCTGGTTAATGACATTTCCGCATCGGGATATTACGGATACGGCCTGAGATACGGCTACTCACTTGGTTACGGTCACAAGTACTATGACCCTGGTAACTACTACACAAAAGGGGGCGGCAAATCCTCCGGCTACTATACAAACGATTAATGATAACCAGTTGAGGGTCCGACGCCTGTCGGAACCTCAATCCCGATCACGAGGTGAATCGGGAACTTTCAGACTTCATGATATGAGAACAAAACTCTCTCTCTTGTTTTTACTGATATCAATGACAGGAGCCATTGCCCAGTCCGGTGACCGTGTTGCCAAAAAACCTAAAGTCAGTTACGACTGGCGGCCGGGTTTCATAAGCATTACTGAACTGACCGGTGCAATCGGCCTGTCAGACACGGAATCCGAGCTCTCAAAGTATTATTACGGCATCACCACCGTGGCCGGATACCAGTTCACAAGAAATATGAAAGCCGGGGCCGGAGCCGGGATCCATTTTCATAATGACGGCAATCTTTTCCCGATGTTTCTTGACATGAGGTACAGTTTCAATGCGAATGAGCTGGTCCCCTTTTTCTCGGGAGCAGGCGGGATAATGCTGGATCTGTCGGAGATTGATGATACACGGATTTTCATCAATCCTTCAGTGGGGGTCAGATATGTTGCAGCCAACAGGAAGGCAGTCACATTTTCAACGGGATTGATGGTCACCACCGGCGGCCCGCAGGCCAGGAAGTCATTCGTGAATTTCAGGCTTGGAGTTGAATTGAAAGGGCGCGAGTAACCTGTTATACTATAAATTATCCTTGTCTAAATATTTAACTAAAATATTTTTTATACCTTGTAACCCAAAGTCATTCACTATCACAAAAAGGACCGTTATGAAAAGACTTTATGCTGTTATCATTACCCTGTTCTTTATGGCATCCTGGGCCGGTGCGCAGGTAGTCACCGAACGCTGCTGGCACCTTGATAAGGTTCAGTTCCTTGAGCATAAACAGGACTTCTGGAGAAGTCACAAGCTGTTCAGTACTTCTGCAAGAGCCTACTCCACGGTGACAGGAGGATTTTATAACCTCACTGAAGGTCAGTACGGATTCGGACTGAAATATAAGAATACTCCGTTTTCGCACCACTATGCAGGAGTGACATCCATATTCGGGTGGAGATTCGGAAGCGGACTTGCCCTGGGAGCCGGAACAGGATTCCTGATGTATGACTTCGGGATGGCTGAGCGTGACGCCGGCTGGATGCTGCCGCTGATAATTGACACACGCTATTTCATCGGCCAGCAGAAGAATAAGTTCTTTGTGATGCTTGACGGTGGCTTCCTCTTCAATTTTCAGGATTTCAGTGAGAATGCAAGATATTTCATGAATCCAGGACTGGGCATCTCCGTGCCGCTGACACGCAGTTCTCATCTTTCATTCTCTGCAGGGCTCTATACCCAGTACGACTACAATTTCTTCGGTCGTGATGCCGGCATAAGGGATACATTCATCAACCTGCGCCTCGGAGTGCTGTTTGGAAAATAACAGTACCCGCAGCCGTGCTTCATAAATATTTTGTAAATTGGACACATTTGTTTCCGGCTTGCAAAATCATAACATAATGAAAAGACTTTTATCCCTGACTTTGCTGATACTTCTTTCAGCATCCTATGCCTCGGCACAGGTGGTTACTGAACGCTGCTGGCATCTCGATAAGATGCAGTTCCTCGATCACAGGCAGGATTTCTGGAGGAGCCACAAGATATTCACAACCTCAGCCAAACCCCTCTCCGGACCGGGAGGGTTATACAGTATCACGGAAGGACAGTATGGTTTTGGCTTATACATTATCGAGCCCCCTTTTGCACAATTTGTCACAGGCGCCACCACAGCGTTCGGATGGCGATTCGGGAGCGGATTTGCCCTGGGCGGAGGGACCGGCTACCTGAAATACAACGACGGCTATACCGTTCCGCTATATGCCGATATGAGATATTTCATGGGCAGACAGCGGGTCCGGTTCTTTGTGGCCATGCCTGCCGGATTTCTGTTGAATTTCAACGACTTCAGAAATTATTCGAAGGTATTCGCTAACCCAAGCCTGGGTCTTACTGTACCCGTCATGAAGTATACTGATCTCTCCTTCTCCGTGGGACTGATGACCCAGATAGACAGAGAGATCTTTGATGATCCAAGCTTCGACGGCCCCTGGCATGACAGCTTCATAAACCTGAAACTGGGCCTGCTCTTCGGCTGGTAGAAATTCCGGTGCTTTTCCTGATATACTCGTACCCCCGGGTCTCAGACCCGGGGCTCCCTGCCATAACCACAAATTACCTTTGTAAAAGACATAATGTATTTACTCGATCTGATAGTTGGCGCCCGCCCCAACTTCATGAAGATTGCTCCTCTGATCCGGGAGATTGAAAGAAGAGCTGCGCAGGGCGAACTCATAACGTATCGCCTTGTCCATACCGGCCAGCACTATGACCGTAACATGAGCGGCTCCTTCTTCGAGGAGCTTGGCATCCCCGAACCTCATGTCAACCTGAACGCCGGCAGCGGCACACAGGCAGAACAGACATCCGGCATCATGACGGGTTATGAGAAACTCCTCATGCAGCAGAAACCCGACCTCTGCATCGTGGTGGGTGATGTGACATCCACAATGGCCTGCGCCATTGCCGCGAAAAAACTGCTTGTGAAGGTTGCACATGTAGAGGGAGGCATACGCTCAGGCGATATGACAATGCCTGAGGAGGTCAACCGCATAGTGACTGACAGCATAACCGATTATTTCTTCACAACCTCCGGAACAGCAAATGAGAACCTGCGAAGGTGCGGCGTAACAGATGACAGGATATTCTTTGTGGGTAACACGATGATTGACACCCTCCTCTTTGCCCGTCAGCGATTCAGAAAACCCTCACTATGGAATGACCTGGAACTGAAGGATAAGCAATATGTTGTTCTTACACTCCACCGTCCCAACAACGTTGATGATCCTGCCAATCTCAGGCGACTCCTTGATGAGATCATTAACAGTTCAAGCGGCCTGCCGGTAATATTTCCGGTACATCCGCGGACCCGCAAGATCATAAACTCATTCACTGAGCCCCTATCTTCAACGGTTACGATGGCTGACCCTCTCGGCTACCTCGAGTTCAATTATCTTGTTGAACGCAGCCTCGCGGTGATAACAGATTCGGGTGGCATCACGGAAGAAACAACTGTGATGAGTGTTCCCTGCATGACGCTTCGTAACAGCACTGAACGCCCCGAAACTGTCACCATGGGAACAAACGAGCTCCTGGGCACCAACCCAGACGCTATTGCCCCCGCAATGCAAAGACTGCTTTCCGGCAACTGGAAGAAAGGCTCCGTCCCGCCCCTCTGGGACGGCCATACCGCCGAGCGAATAATTGAAATCATATTCAGCTTATTTTAATTATCTTTGATCTGATTGACTATCAATGAAGTAATGAATCAGAAGGAACAGATAAGGATTTATGAGCAGCTGAGCTGGGATTACAATATCTCTCCTGAAGATATCGAGTCAGTCATAAAGGGAGAAAAAGAAGGTATAGGTCACTTTACCCGGGAGACGCTTTTCATACGGATGCTTGAGACATATCCCTGGTTTACAATTCTTAAATTGTTTACTGTTGAAGAGGTACAGAAATTGCTCACTGTTCGTGTTGTAAGCAGGCTCAGATCACCGTCTTTACGGAAAAAATATGAATTTGTCAGGCATAGATTACAGCAGATTATACCAGCTGCAGGATAAGGTCCTTTCATGGTTCCATGAGTCAGGCTTTCCGTTCTACCTGACCGGAGGAACTGCATTGGGACTCTTCGCAAGACAATCAGGCAAATAGCTGACGATTTTCTCCTTGGACGGGTAAACTCCCTGGGGGAAGGGAAAATACTCATCGAAAAGGCCGCTCCACTGGACCTTTAGACCTTCAGACTTTCAGACTCTCAGACTTTTAGACTATGAATATCTCAATCGTAGGCACAGGCTATGTCGGTCTCGTCTCAGGCGCCTGTTTCGCCGAACTCGGTGCAAAGGTTTTTTGCATAGATACCAACAAAGAGAAGATTGACAGGCTCAATCAAGGCATTATACCCATCTATGAACCGGGCCTCGAAGACCTTGTTCACCGGAATGTAAAGGCCGGCAGGCTCTTCTTCTCCACTGACCTTACTGAAAGCCTCAATGATGTCGAGATGCTTTTCATTGCCGTGGGCACTCCTCCCGGGGAGGACGGCAGCGCCGATCTCAGCTATGTTATTGACGTGGCGAAGAAAATCGGGCAGAACCTCGAAAAATACCTCCTTGTTGTCACCAAGAGCACAGTTCCGGTCGGGTCATCAATACTTGTCAGGAACGCCATAGAGACCGAACTGAAGAAGAGAGGCAAGAACATAGAATTTGACATAGCTTCAAATCCTGAATTCCTCAAGGAGGGTGCCGCCATTGACGACTTCATGAAGCCCGACCGCGTGGTTGTGGGTATTGAAAGTGAGAAGGCGAAGGAGCTGATGACCCGTCTCTATGCTCCAATGCTCCTGAGCAATTTCAGGGTCATCTTCATGGACATCCCCTCTGCCGAAATGACAAAGTATGCTGCCAACGCCATGCTGGCAACACGCATCAGTTTCATGAACGAGATCGCCAATCTCTGCGAGAAGGTGGGAGCCGACGCAACAATGGTCAGGAAGGGTATTGGCACCGACAGTCGCATAGGCAGTAAGTTCCTCTATCCCGGCGCGGGCTTTGGAGGCTCATGCTTCCCGAAGGATGTAAAGGCACTTATCAGGACAGGCAAGGATCATGACTCGCCCCTGACATTGCTCGAGTCAGTTGAGGCCATCAATGAGAGGCAGAAAAAGGTGCTCTTCGGAAAGTTCAGGGACTTCTACAAGGGCGACATAAAGGGGAAAAGGGCTGCAATATGGGGCCTGAGCTACAAGCCCGGGACGGACGACATGCGTGAGGCGCCCTCGCTGACCCTGATCAGTCAGCTCCTTGAAGCAGGATGCACCGTAAAGGCCTATGACCCTGTGGCCATGGATGAGGCAAAAACAAGGCTGGGTAGCACCATTGAGTATGCCTCTGACATCTATGATGCCCTGGAAGATGCAGATGTTCTGTTTCATGTCACAGAATGGAAGGAGTACCGCATGCCCGACTGGCAGAAGGTCCGCTCACTCATGAAAACCCCGCTTCTCATCGACGGCCGCGGTGTCTTTGACAAAACCGCCCTCGAAGGCATCACCTACCTTAAAATCGGATAGGTGACTCTCAGATTGAGGAGCCTTGCGACGAAATCCCGTACACGAAGTGTCGGGACTTTAAGACCAAAAAAAACTTGACTCGTATTCTCTTCTTTCCTAAATTAGTAGAGTCTGATTAACTCTACATAACATGAAAAAGTTAGCTATTCTTGCAGTACTGACTGTTGCAGGAATCCTGTTTACAGGTTGCGCCACAGTGAAAGTCTACTCTGATGCGGAACTGAAAAACGAAACCGGCCTCCGCTATTACACTCTCAAGCCATATCTTCTTGTCGAGTATATGGCGAATAAGGACAACACCGTGAAGACATCTGTCGTTTTTCTTCCGGATCTGTCATCTCCTCAGTACATCAAAGTCAGGCCGGGCATAGGCTCGAGTGAGCTGAAGATGACTTTCAGCAACAGCACACTCGAATCATATGGCGTGGCAACGGACTCACAGATTCCTGAAAGCATGGCTGCCTTTGCTGACATTCTTTCAAAGAGCGCTTATGCAGCTCAAAATTTCTCCGGGAACATGCCTGAAACAGATACTGCTCAGGAGCATGCAATACCGTTCAGGATATTTGAGATAGTGTTTACAGCTTCGGGTACTGTTTTAAGGGAGGTGGAGCCATGAAGAACAGGGTGCTCAACCGTAAGATATGGGTCAGCGGCGTGCCTCATAAAGTGGGCACCGGCTGGCTCGCACCGCAGCCCGACCTGCGCGACTATACTGCTGCCAGCCGTCAAATTACTGCCTTCAACAAAAAGCTGAAATTCCCTTCTCTGACCGCAAGACCGCAGGACCGTAGGACTGCAGGACAAATTGATCTGAGAGACTGGTGTTCACCGATTGAAAACCAATTAGAACTTGGAGCTTGTACTGCCCATGCCGCCGCTGGCATCGTGGAGTACTTTGAGAAAAGAGCCTTCGGAAAGCATATCGATGCCTCACGGCTTTTCCTCTACAAGACAACCCGCAACCTGATGCAGGTCTCGGGCGACACCGGCGCATGGCTCCGCGAGGCCATGGGGGCCCTTGTCCTATGCGGCGTGCCTGATGAAAAGTACTGGCCCTACAGGGTGAAGGACTTTGATAAAGAACCGACCGGCTTTGTCTATGCGCTGGCAGAGAACTACTCCACAGTAAAATACTTCTGCCATGATCCGCAAGGTTCAGAAACAAAGTCTGCTGATGTTCTGGCATCGGTCAAAAGCTACCTGACGGCCGGCATACCATCCATGTTCGGCTTCTGGGGATTTGAGTCGTTTGAAGAATCTGATTCTCCCGGTGACATACCCTATCCCTGCAAGGGAGAGAAGGCCCAGTGGGGTCATGCCGTCATGGCTGTCGGCTATGATGACGAACATAAGATCACCAATCTGAAATGTAACCTGTCAACCAAAGGTGCGCTGCTTATCCGCAACTCCTGGGGAAAGCAATGGGGCGACAATGGCTATGGCTGGATTCCTTATGACTATGTCCTCAACGGCCTCGCACTCGACTTCTGGTCAATTATTGACATGAAGTGGATTGACACAGGCAATTTTGGTCTTTAATATGAACATTTAGGCCTTGTGATTAGTGACACTGAACTCAGGATTCAAAATCCAAAAAAGGTTTTAGTAACTTTGTAAAGAAAAAAAATAAAAATGCCTCCATATATTTTTGAAGGAAAATACAGAGATAAAGCCGCTACTGTTAAAGTAAGACTTCTGCTCTTTCATTTTCAGGATGAGAACAGAACGCATTTTATCTATTCACCTCACCTTGACCTTACGGGTTATGGGAATGGTTTATCTGAAGCCAAAAGTTCTTTTGAAATAGTATTCGGGGATTTTGTAGATTACACTATTAAAAAGAAGACGCTGGGGAAAGTACTGACAGATCTGGGATGGGAACTGAAAGGCACTGAGAAAAGACCCAAAAAATTAATTGCACCAAGTATCACCTCGGTGATAAATGATAATAAGTACGTATCAGAAATTCTTGATAAATATCCTGTCAATACTTTTCATCAGGAAGTAGGTTTGCCAATCTAAGCCTGAGACAGAATGCCAGCAAGGAAGCTGTCAAATATTCCGGTAGTTAAATTCAGGAAGTTTCTGGAAAGTCAGGGCTTAAAAGTAATTACAGGAACAAGAGGCAGAGGGGGGCACGAAAAGTGGTCAAAGAGAGGAATGGACAGGCCTGTTACAATACAGACTCATATTGATCCGGTGCCCGAGTTTATCGTAAAGCAGGTTCTGAGACACCTGAAAATGGATCGGGATACGTTCTTCTCTGAGTATAATAAGCTTTAGGCTTGCATTATGTAAAAAATACTTACATGTTGGAATTCCGGACCTTCTCAAACAGGTCCTCTGAATAAAATAAATGAACACATACCAGATCCGCATTGACAATTCTGAAATGCACGTTTCAGACCTTCTCACAACAGAGAAGGATAAGATCGAATATGAGTATGATTTTGGAGATGGATGGGTTCATGAGATAAAACTGGAGAAGATCCTTCCCGCTGATAACACCATGAAGTCACCTGTCTGTACTGACGGTGCCCTTGCCTGTCCGCCGGAGGACTGCGGAGGCATCTGGGGCTATGCACAGATGCTTGAGGCATTGAAAGACCCGCATCATGAGCAGCATGAAGAAACCCTTGAGTGGATAGGTGAAGAATTTGACCCGGAGCTTTTTGATATCGAAACTGTTAACAAACTGCTGAAAAAGCACCTGAAGTACAGCAAGCCAGATTAGAGCTCCTTACCTACTGCACCAGCAAGAACGAACTATCCCTTTCGCAGGACTTGTTCTTCTCCTGAATTTTCACTATATTTAAGCATGTCCGACTCTCAGCAAAACATAACAGATCTTCTGAAAAAGAACTATTTCTGGGATGTTGATGTAACCAGTGGTAAAAAGATTTCAGACCGAATCATTGTTGAAAGGATATTCAATTTCGGTACCCTCAGGGAAATCGGGCTGGTAATAAGGTTTTACGGAAGGAAAGAGGTTGAAAGAATTCTCCTTAGCCTTAATTTCCTGGATCCCAGGACACTCAACTTTGTGTCTAAGTTTTTCAACTTGCAAAAAAGGGACTTCAAATGTTACAAAAGGAAGCAGTTGACGGTTCAACACTGGGACTACTGAAATCTTTGCAGTCAAAGCCCTGCCTGAAGGGATTTTACCTTGCCGGTGGAACGGCATTGGCCTTGTATAACGGGCACAGGCGGTCTGTTGACATCGACCTGTTTTCTGATTTTGCCTTCGACACAACTCAGATGATGGAAAATCTCTCGCAGGACTTTCAGTTTGAGCTGATGTTTGCAGCACCCAATACCCTGAAAGGTGCAATTGACAATATAAACGTGGACATTCTGGCTCACAGATACAAGATAGTCAGTGAGCCGGTCAGGGAAGAAGAAGTTACGTTGCTTTCCGAACCCGATATAGCAGCAATGAAACTTAATGCCATTGCAACAAGCGGTCAGCGGATCAAAGATTTTGTTGATATTTATTTCCTGTGTGAAAAGTATGACCTTGAAACCATGTTAGGGTGGTATTTACAGAAATACAATCAGACAAATGATCTGTTGATCCTGAAGAGTCTGATTTACTTTGATGATGTTGATGAATCAGAGTGGCCGGTGATGATCAGGGAACCTAACCTGAGGTGGAAAGAAGTCATGCACAGGCTTGAAAAGACAGTCTTAAGCTATGCTCGTGGTGCAACAGGGAAATTGTAAACCAGGAACCTCTGCCTTCAGGCAAGTCGTGGCTCACGCCTCAGCAACTGATCCTGCGAGTTGGTCGCCAGGCACTTTAGCAGGTAAGATAACGCCGCAGAGATACCCGCAATAAGCACCGGCTTGAGTGTCACCCATGTAAACACTGCCCCGGCATCCAGGATATTAATCACCCCCGTCAGTACGGCGGTCAGGAAAGCAATAAGAAGGCCTCTCGAGAAATCCTTCCAGTCGAGCGTAAGAAACTTTGATTTCATTGCCTGAATTTTAAAGTTTAACTTTCACGCTTATAAAGTTACACCACAAACAAACACGAATCAAGAAAATCAGACTTTGAGACCGCAAGACCGCAAAATCGCACGACCGCACCACCGCACCACCGCACGACTGCAAGACCCGGTATATGTCACCCAGCCTGCCCTCCCGCCGCTGGAGGAGTTCACCGGTTATCTCGAAAAAATATGGGACAGCCGCATACTCACCAACAACGGACCCTTCCATCAGCAGTTTGAGAAGGAGCTGGCCGAATATCTTGGGGTGAAGTATCTGTCACTCTTTGCCAACGGCACCCTGGCGCTGGTGACGGCCCTGCAGGCGCTGAAGGTCACCGGCGAGGTGATCACCACCCCCTTCAGTTTCGTTGCCACCACCCACTCGCTCTGGTGGAACAACATCAGGCCGGTCTTTGTCGATATTGAGCCGGAACGGTTCACCCTTGACCCTGCCCGCATCGAGGCAGCCATCACCCCGCAGACAACTGCAATCATGGCTGTCCATGTATATGGCAATCCCTGTTATACTGACGAGATACAGAAGATAGCCGACACCTACGGGCTCAGGGTCATCTATGATGCCGCCCACGCCTTCGGGGTGACGGTCAACGGCACATCGATACTCAGTTACGGTGATCTCTCCATATTGAGTTTTCATGCCACCAAGCGATTCAGCACCATTGAGGGAGGGGCTATCATCTGTCATGATGAGAAGACCAAGAAGCGGATCGATTTCCTGAAGAACTTCGGCTTCGCCGATGAGGTGACTGTGGTTGGTCCGGGCATCAACGCCAAGATGAACGAGCTGCAGGCTGCGTTCGGGCTGGTGCAGCTTAAGCATATCAATGACTATATCCTGCGATGCAAGGCTATTGCCACTGTCTACCGCGAGCGTCTTACCGGTGTCAGGGGACTGAGTCTTCCTGCGGAGCCGGAGGGTGTGCGACATTCCTACACCTATCTGCCCGTGATGGTTGATGAGAAGGAGTATGGTGAGAGTCGTGATGCCGTTTATGAGCGACTGAGGAGTCACAACGTCTATGGCAGGAGGTATTTTTATCCGCTGATCAGCAATTTCCCGACCTACAGGGGATTGCCCTCTGCCGGGCGCGATAATCTGCAGGTTGCCAACAGGGTATCGGGGCAGGTTATTTGTTTGCCGTTGTATCCGCATCTCAGTACGGATGTTGTTGAGTACATCTGTGATTTGCTTGAGGAGGGGAAGTGATATGGACAACTCATTTTATTCACGTGACGAGCTTGCCGGGCTGGGATTGAAGTCGTACGGCGAGAATGTTCTTATAAGCCGTTTTGCGAGGCTTTATTCACCCGGCACCATTGAGATTGGCAGTCATGTCAGGATAGATGATTTCTGTATTCTTTCAGGCACGATAAAGCTTGGCAGTCACATTCACATCTCGGCGTACTGTGCATTATATGGTAAGTTTGGAATTGTTATGGAGGATTACTCCGGTCTTTCACCCCGTTGTACCGTTTTCAGTGCAACGGATGATTTCTCGGGCGATTATCTCATCGGGCCCATGGTTGACGAGTCTCTTACGAATGTAACCGGTGGGGAGGTGAGGATAGGGAGGTATTCACAGCTAGGTGCCGGATGTGTTGTCATGCCGAAAGTGAAAATCGGTGAAGGAGTCGCTTTGGGAGCGATGTCTCTGGTTTTGAAAGACATTGACCCATGGAAAATCTACAAGGGGATACCGGCCACCCATCATAAAGACCGAAGCAGGAAAATGCTTGATTTTCTCAGGTAACTTAAGCAACCTGGGTAGCACTAAATTTAAATCTGCATAAAGAGAATTCTCTCTTTTATTGTATTTCTTTCAATGAAGAAAGTCCTGATAGTATTTGGCACTCGTCCTGAGGCCATAAAGATGGCTCCGGTTGTAAAGGAGTTTCAGAAGCATCCCGAGCATTTTGAGACGATAGTGTGTGTTACTGCTCAACACCGTGAGATGCTTGATCAGGTGCTGAAGATTTTTGAGATTGTTCCGGATATTGACCTGAACATAATGCAGCCTGGCCAGGATCTTACTGATGTCACAACACGTGTTCTTACAGGCATGCGCGATGTACTTTTCGTGGTAAAGCCTGATATTGTTCTTGTTCATGGAGACACCACTACTTCAGCTGCTACAGCGCTTGCTGCTTTTTATCAGCAGATCCCGGTGGGGCATGTTGAGGCTGGCCTCAGAACTCGTGATATTTACAACCCATGGCCAGAGGAGATAAACAGGCAGATTACAGGACGAATTGCAGCATGGCATTTTGCACCTACAGAACTTAACAGGAAAAATTTAATCGCAGAAGGAGTACCGAGTGAAAAAATTTTTGTTACAGGGAACACGGTGATCGATGCTTTGCATTATGTTGTCGGCCGTATCAAACACACCGTAGGTGTTAGAAGAGAGATTGAAAAAGATCTTGTTAAGCATGGATTGACCGTAAAGTTGCTGAAAACATGGGATGGCAACAATGGTGACAGGAAAATGGTGCTTATAACAGGACATAGAAGGGAGAATTTTGGAGATGGGTTAAGGAACATTTGCGAGGCAATAAGCACTCTAGCAAAGGAAAATCAAAATGTTGATTTCGTTTATCCAGTGCATCTAAATCCCAATGTTCAGAAACAGGTCAGGGAAATTCTGGAGATAAATACTAACATCTCGAAAAAGAACATTTTTCTTCTAGAACCCCTAAACTATTTACCATTTGTTTACCTGATTCAAAAATGTGCTATTGTGCTTACTGACAGCGGAGGTTTGCAGGAAGAGGCACCCTCTTTTGGGAAGCCGGTCTTAATTATGCGGAAAATAACTGAACGGCAAGAGGGAATTGAAGCAGGAACTGTTAGATTGACTGGGGCCCAGAAAAGTATTATATACGCAGAAGTTCATAATCTTTTGACAGATAGTTTTTATTACTCAAGAATGTCCAAATCTGTAAATCCATATGGATATGGTAATGCAGCGATAGAAATTGCACAGACGTATCTTAACTTTTAAGTTATACTAAGGAACTTGTTTAAAAAGCTAATTCAAAATACTATAATTTATAGCATTGCGCCCTATGTTGCTAGCTTTTCTAACCTTCTTATTTTACCAATAATTACAAAAGATCTTACAGAAATTGATTACGGAATTTCTGGGACTATTACAGCATATACTGGGGCTTTAAGTGCTCTTAGTGCTTTAGGTCTTTCAGTAATTTTAAGCAATTCGTTTTTTAAGTCAAGAGTTCAATATAAATATCTTTGGCGACAAATTTATGGATTTCTAACAATCTGGAACATATTATATTCCGTTATTCTAGGTGTCTTCTTATACATTTTCATTCCTGATTCTGCTTCTGAAAACAGACTGACTATTATTTTATTGAGTACTCTCCCAAATGCATTACTTGGACCGAGTAACTTTTTAGGAACATACTATTACACTTTTAGACAAGAAGCACTTCCAATTGGTTTAAGGACAATGATTTTCGGAGTTTTGTCAGTTTTTTTGAATTTATTATTCATTTCTCACTATAAGTTGGGTTATATGGGTTGGTTCTACACTAGCTTTATTATTAGTTTATTGACAAATTTTTCGTTTTGGTACGTATTAATTTTTAAACTTAATATGATGCCAATCTTTAATTTCAAACGAAAAACGATTATTAAAGCGCTAAGGATATCATTACCTCTTATTCCTCATCAGTATTCTTATTATCTTCTTAGTGGATCAGAGAGACTAATTATGGACCAATGTAAAATAGACACTGGCAAAATTGGAGAATTTAATATCGGTTCAATGTTTAGTAATTATGTTTCAAATATTGCACAAGCTGCTAGTACATCAATAGGGCCCGTAATAATGATATATTTTAGAGAGCAAAAATTCAATCAGGCAAGAAATCTCCTTTTTCTTTATCAAGCTATATTATTGATTGTCAACTTTATAATTTGCCTGTGGGCAAAGGAGGCTTTTTACATCTTAATTCAAAATGATATTTTAAAGGAAACATATGATCTAGCGCTAATTCTGATAATGTCTATTACCTTTTCTCCGCTTTTTAGTGGTTATTATTTGTTACTTACTTTTAATGCTGAGACTAAATCTTTATGGAGAATTACCTTTGTAGCTGGTTTACTTTGTGTTGTCCTTAACCTAATTTTTTTACCAACTTATGGCATTTTTTCCTCGGCTTTGATTTTTTTCTTTGCTTATGCGTATAGAGGACTAGCTGGATACTATTTAAATTCTTTCAGAAGAATAAACAAGGTTAAGTTCTATCCAATAATTTGGACTATAATTATTACAGCTTTTACAATTATTGTCTATTTGTTGAGAAACGCCAGTATTGCCTCGAAGGCAGCAATTACTTTATTAATATTGGCATTACTTATTGGGCTATACATTAAAAGGGTAGATTTGAAAAAAGCATATCTTGAATAGGCTGTATTAAGTGGTTAGGAATTTCTAAAAGATTTACAAACAATCATTTTAATCACGATATTATAATCAACTTAAATTTTCGCCTAAACGACTAATCCTATTGGACAAATTGAGTGATGATTTTCTTGATTGAAAGGGAATAGGCTGTTTATATTTACATTTTCTGATGATATGATCTCAATTGTAATGGTTACTAAAGAACTGGATCGAGTGGATAGGATTCAGAAGAATATTTCTCAGACTATTGAAATTCCTTATGAGTTTATAATTATTGATAATTCTCTGAATGATAAAAGTATATTTCAAGCATATAATTTAGGTGTCATAAGGAGCAGATTTCCAATCATCTGTTTTATGCATGACGATATTGTTTACCATTCAAAGGGATGGGGGAAAGAGGTTGTACGATATTTTTCACAAAAGAATGTTGGAATGATAGGTGTTGGCGGTACAAGATTTTTAAGCAGTATCCCTTCTTCCTGGTGGGCTGGCGGTCATAAGTATTTTTCATCGAAAAGGGGGACAATATGCCACAATTGTATTGATACAAACAGAAACAATACTAATGAAAGCAAGTACACCACAATAAATCCAGAAGGAACTAGCTATACGAAAGTTGTTTTGGTAGATGGATTGTGGTTCTGCATTCCGAAAGAATTATTTGGCAAAATACGGTTTGATGAAGAACGCTACGGAGGATTTCACTTTTATGATCTTGATATAAGCATGCAGGTAAAAGAGCTAAACTATGATATTATTTGCATTCACAATATAAAGGTTGAGCATATATCGGCAAGTAAACATGACAAGAAATGGATTGAGAATTGTAAAATATTCTATGATAAATGGAAAGCAAGCCTTCCCGCATCAGCAATGAGGCTAACATTTAAGCAACTATTAACACTGGAATATTTTGCAATTAAGATATATCGAGACTATCATATTAGTAATAAGATCGCCTTCTCTTGGCGGGATCTGATTAAACAAATATCATGGATTAATTTTTTAAAATTTCATTTTAAGTCCTTAATTACGACATACTCTACACTTTTTTATGTTTAAACGCAAGTTTTACTTGAAAATCGTGGTTAGGAGCTAAATACATAAATATGTTGAAATTAAGGTCATTGAAAAATGAACAAAGTACGAGTTGATGCGATTTCAAATAAATATTTTGTGATAATAGTATTAATTGTCCCCTCCGGAGAATATTTATTTTAAAATGAAAGTATCTATTGTAATCTATAGTCTCAATATTGGAGGTGCTGAAAATTCCATACTTAACATGGCCAGAATATTTATGAAAAATGGCCATGATGTATGGATTATTGAAAGTGAAAATAAGGGACCATGGAATAAGTATTTCAAAGAAAGCGGAGTAAAAGTAAAAACGTTTGCTCTCAGGCTGCTCTCAATTCCATATTTTCATTCACTTAAAATAGCAAAAGAGCTTAGACAATTTGACGTTATATTTCTAATCGATAGCCCATTTGCACAGGCTGCGTTAGGCAAACTAAAAATAAATGCTAAAAGCTTTCCACAGCTAAGAGCTAATCTACAGTCAATGTATTTTAATGCATCAGCAAATAATACACAATGGAATTACATAATTGCGGTTAGCCCACTGCTCAAGGAAGATTTCATCTTAAATTATCCTGAGTTAACTGGACGCATTAAGGTAATTCCAAATGGAATTCCAATCCCTCCTAAAAGGAGTATCAACTACTCTAATCTAAGAAGATATAATATCATTTATATTGGCCGGCTTGACAACACATTTAAGGGTGTCTTACTAATACCTGAAATTGTCAAACAGTTGATACTAAATGGTCATGATTTGTCGATTACGATTACAGGGGAGGGTCCGGCAAAGCAGGACATGGTTAGATTGATTAATGCATATAATCTGCAATCTTATTTTATTTTTTTGGGATTTGTCCCGAAAGATACGATAAGTGAATTATTATGTAAACATGATTTTTTAATCATGCCATCATCAAGCGAAGGTTTTCCAAATGTTATGCTCGAAGCGATGGCAAATCAAGTCATTCCAGTAGTAAGCCTTATAAATGGGGTAACAGATGTGTGTGTAACTGATTCAATAAACGGCTTTTTTGGGCAGCCTGGAGATGTTTCATCTTATGTTAATGCATTTGAGCGGGCTTTTTCGATGAGGGATAAGCTAAATGAAGTATCGTTAAATGCATATAAAACAGTAAAAGAGCAATATAGCATTGACATTATGGAGCATAGTTATTTGGAACTAATGTCAAAGTGTGATGGTTGTATAATAACAAGAAGCAATAAGATTGATATCAGATTTCTAAAGCGTCACTATCCCTTTGTGTATTTGCCATATTTTGTTGGAAGAATAGTTACTAAGTTTTTAAGTCGGATAAGAGCTTTGACAGACACTGAATTCATATAGTTAATTCTTAGCTAATTTGGCTAAAGTATTAGTAATTGCCACTGGATTTCCTCCCTTTGAATTTTCCGAAAATATTACAAACGGGAAATTAGTCACCGCTCTTATAGGAAACGGTCATGAGGTCAATATTATTTCAAAAATTGACGAAGGCCAAACATATAACTTAGAATGGTGCGAACCGTGGCTGCAGCTTGAGCCTTTAACATTTACTATAACCTATCCTGTAGGAGGATCGTGGCAAAGATCGTATGAAATCATAAGAAACACTATTAGATTTGGGTATCCGTTAGAGGGAATCAGATGGGCTGGATTTGCCTATAAAAAGGCTAAAGAGCTTATTCAGGAAGGCAATATAGATTTAATCCTTACAAGATCTCCATCAGATATTGCTCACTTGGTTGGACTACGACTTAAGAAAAAGCTAAAGGTAAAGTGGATTGCCAACTGGAATGATCCATCAACTGGTACTTGGCCTGACCCATATGAAAGATACTTACCGACTTGGAAGAAAATCATTTCCAAAAAATATACACAAGAGATTTTAAAGTTTGCAGATACGACCACCTTTCCTTCTCAAATGCTAGCTGCTAATTTTCAGGCGCATTTTAAAATAGAGGAAAGTCGTATAGCCATTATACCGCATATTATGCTGGAAAACCAAATATCCTATGATGGCGCAGCACCTGCCATCGGATTACATTTAGTTCATTCGGGTAATATGTCCATAGAAAGAGATCCTACGAATCTGTTCATGGCACTGAAAAGAATTAATGATCAGTCACATGATAAAATTTACCTGGATATCATGGGTGTTATTTCAAAGCAGGCATCAGATTTGCTGGAGGACCTAAATCTGAAGGCATATATCAGGGCAATAGAACCAATGCCATACTACAAAGCGATGAGGAAAATGGCAGAATATGATGTACTGTTGATTTTGGAGGCAAAGTTGATAAAAGGGATTTTTCTTCCCAGTAAAATCTCCGATTACGCCCAACTCAATAAACCTATCCTTGCGATTTCTCCTCAAACCGGAGAAGTAAAAAGGCTACTTGAAAAATATGGAGGTGGATTCACCTCAGATAATTCTAAAGTTGAAGATATTGAAGATAAGTTGCTTTTTTTAAATAAGATGAAAGCGGAAAATCGGCTAGATGAAATAGTCATAAACTCGAGCCTTAAAGAATACCTAGGAGAGAATAGGGTTGTAAAGCTCCTTGAGTCGTCATTCTAAAAAATACATCTTGAAAAAAAACCTAAGAAGATATAATGTTATTCTGATTTCTATTTTGCTAAGATTGTTTGGCTACAGGACTAAAGGACTCTATTTTAATCGGACATTAGTTCTGGCGCCTCATCCTGATGACGAAGTTTTGGGCTTGGGTGGAATTATGATGAATCTTCTCACACGAGGAGGCGAGGTGTCTATATTATACTTAACTGACGGAGAAGGTTCGGGTGTCTGGAGTAACATTGAAGATATAAGAAGGCAACGGATTCAGCTCTCCGAAAAATCTGCCGCACGACTTACGATCAATGATTCTAATATTTACAGACGGCATCTCCCCGATGGTAACATACCTCATCCTGGAAAGCCTGGATTTGAAGAAGCTGTATCAGACGTTAAGGATCTGATTAATAGTTTAAAGCCAGACACCGTTTTTGCCACCCATCCGCTAGATTATTGGCCCTTTGATCATGTTGCATGCGCAGAAATAGCCTCAGAGGCAATAAAGCTATCAGACCATAAGCCACAATTATGGTATTACTGGGTATGGGCATGGTACAACCTGAGACCCTGGAAATTGTCAGTTAAAAGGCTTAAGAAACTACAGAAGATTGATATTAATGACCAGTCGTCCCGAAAAAAGGAGTTAATGGATATCTATCTTAAACCCCGGACTCCTGACGGTAAGCCGTGGAGCGGCATACTGCCAAAGGCACTTCTGAAGGCATTCAACTATCCCTTTGAAATTGTCGAAAGAGTTAGATAGAAAAAGTGTCAGGCAACTGGAATATAAGAATTGTTACTGACTGGGACGAGATTTACAGTCGTAAATTTCAGGAGAAATGGCTCTCCTGGGCCGAGAATGAGGTTAATAGTCACGTCTTCTTCCATCCGGTGCTTTGCATGGCGTGGCTCGACACATACCGCCCGCTGAGAATGCTCGAACCGCTCTTCTGTATTGCCGAAAATGAGGTAGGTACTCTCTTCCTGCCACTTGTGCTCTGGCATCGCAACTGGCAAAACGCCTTTCAGAGACTTATAGTTCCTGTCGGATATTCAGATTTTGACTACCATGAACCTTGTTGTGTTAGTGCCCATGATAAATTAGATTGGGAAGATGCATTGAGTTGCATCTTGAAAAGACTTTCAGAAGCTTTTTCATTTGACTTACTGGAAATCAACGGATTTCTGACAAAACTGGCAGGTGATGGATGGTCAAAGGAAGAGCAGGTATCGCCTTTTTGTGATCTGACAGACTTTAATAGTATTGAAGAGTACCTTCAAAGCCTGAAAACATCATTGCGTGGGGATATACGCAGACAATTACGAAGAATGGAGGAAGTTGGTACAATAAGTTTGGTTGAGTATAGTAATCTGCCCGAAGTGTTGGATGTTTTACCCGGATTTCTTCAGCTTCACAAAGAACGATGGCCGAAAGCCTATAAGGCACCGGGATTTCATGAAAATTTAGTGAGGTATGGGCTTGAATCCGGCATTGTTCATTTCTCTGTCCTGAAAGCTGGCAATGAAGTGTTAAGTTATCATCTGGGCTTTAAGTATTCAGGGGTATATTACTATTATATGCCTGCGATTGAGTCTAGATTTGAAAATCTATCTCCAGGGAAGATTCATCTTTATAAGTTGGTTGAGTATGCAATTAATAATAGCTTCCGGGTATTTGACCACCTGAGAGGTGATGAGAACTATAAAGCAGGTTGGACCAAGCAAGTGAAATCACTTTACAGATTTAGTTCTATGTCGGGAAGAGCGGTGTCAAAGTACAGGAATAAGCTAGTTTCACTGAAAAACAGATTTTAATTGAAAGTTTTGATAACAATCCCTTGTCTTTTGAGAGGTGGAACTGAAATGCAAACTCTCAGTCTGGCAAGGGTCTTGCATTCATGCGGTTATGATGTCTGCGTGCTTTGTTATTTCGAGTTTGATGACCAGATGGTGAGAGAATTTAGAGCTGCAGGGTCAGATGTTGAGCTGCCGCAACTGGACAGAAAAATCACTCCACTGAAACTTGTCCATTTACTGAAAAGGCAGATAAAAACGATTAATCCCCATCTTGTCCATGTTCAGTACATAGCCCCGGGGGCGCTGCCGATAATTGCAGCTAGACTGGCTGGTGTAAAGCATATATTTGCAACTGTTCATCAGCCTTATACCAAATCACACGGCCGACCTGCAAAGCTTATTCTAAGAATAGCATCTTTATTCACAACGAGGTTCATTGCAGTTTCACAGAGCGCTGAACTTAGCTGGTTCGGGTCTTCACATTTGTTTGATGAAAACATTCACTCGCGAAGACAACATCGTCATTTCACAATTCACAATTCAATTGATGTAGAACTGATACAAAAAACAATCGAAGCAGTTAATGTCAAGGAGCTCAAGAAAAAGCTTTCAATTCAAGAGAATATACCTGTCATTGGTGCAATTTCAAGGCTGCGGCATGAAAAGGGAATCGATGTATTGATTGAAGCGTTCAACAATCTTGCAAGGGAAGGAACTGAGGCTCATCTACTGATTCTTGGTTCAGGTCCTGATGAAAATCTGCTTAGGAAAAGAGTTGAAGATTATGGGTTGGGCTTAAAAGTGATCTTTTATGGTGAGGCAGAATGGGGAAGAGCCATGCAGCTCATGGCAATAATGGATATAGTCGTTGTACCTTCCCGTTTCGAAGGTTTCGGCCTTACCGCTGCTGAAGCCATGGCTGGCGGCAAGCCTGTTGCGGCATCAGATTCTACAGGATTGAAAGAAGTAATTAATGACGGAGAATCAGGTATCCTCTTCCCTGTTGATGATGTCTCCGCTTTGACTCGGGCACTTCAGAAACTGATCATGGATCCTGATCTACGCCAACGCTTCGGAACCGTTGGGGAAAAACGAATAACCGAGCATTTCAGCTTAGAAATATTCACTAGAAAAATCCAAGCCCTTTACAATCATTATCTTTCGAGAGTCTCATAGCTCTTACTTACTTCTTGCTAACTACTACTAACCGATTGAAAAGTCGCCTCAGAATATTCTTCAGTGCAATGCTGATTACAACGGCACTGCCCTTTATTCCTTATATTTTCCCATTCATTCCAGGGCAGATTTTCGGATTTAACTTTACAGGGTGGGCATGGATGATAATGTTGTTGGTGACCTTTTTAAATTTAACGAGGACAAGAAAGATAGATTTCCCTGTATGGTTCTGGCTTCCATGGCTTATGTATCTAACTGTATATCTGATTATTGATTTTTCATTTCTTGGGCTTCAGCTTACACTTCAATATAGCTTGCCTGTGCTTATCGGGGTTGTGGCTTCGGGATTTGCCTATTCCGAAAATGATCTTCAATGGATATTTAAATGGTTTATAAGGCTTTGTATAGCAGTAATGGCAATGTTCGTATTCGGCTATCTCTTTCGCAGCGGTTATACACCGGCATCGGCTGCAGTACCCATGATATTTTCAGTTGCCTTTAGCATCTTCGTGGCTCTTTATTTCATTTCGAGAGAGAAGCGGTACCTGTTATATGCCGGTATCTTGTTTTTGGCACCCGTAATAGATGTTACGCGTATGGGTATTTTAGCTTTGGCTGCGATCTTTATTTTTCATTTTGCAAATCTGAGTTTAAAAGGAAAGATTCTGTTCGGGGGAATAGGAATTATAGTCTTCATGATGGTATTTAATTCCAAATCATTCCAGGAAAAGACATTCTACAGCGGTCAGGGCTCTCTCAGCGATCTAACGATTAATTATTATGAAAATACCGAAATTCGAAGCAGCGGGCGGATCTCATGGAAAAAAGCATTGGAACCGGGACTAAAGGCAGAGCCAGTATGGGGTAACGGACCAAGAGCAGATAACGCATACCTGACTAAAATATCAAGAAAAAGAGGTGGAGAAGCACACAATGATTACCTCTCAGTCAGGTTCAATTATGGTTATGTTGGGCTAGCCCTATTACTTTTTGGTTTTGCATCGTCGTTCATTTCTCTTTTCAAATTATCAAAAAAACATAGAGAGAGTCATTATATATGGCTTATCTCAACATCAACCTTAACACTGTACATAAGCTTCCTGATGTTCATGTTCACAGATAATATCCTTAAGTACACAATTTATTTTCCAAACTATTTCTTTGCCATGATTGGCATTGTATATAGCCTGAAAAGAAATGAAGATATCTGTAGTGATACCTCTTTACAATAAGGAGGAGACTGTCTTAAGAGCCCTTGATTCAGTTTTAAGCCAGACTATTTTGCCAGAGGAGATAATTGTTGTCAATGATGGCTCAACTGATAGTTCGGCACAGATCGTGACTAATTTTAATCATTCTTTAATTCGACTTGTAACCCAATCAAATCAGGGTGTTTCTGCTGCGAGGAACTTGGGCATTGCTGAAGCAAGACATCAATGGATTGCCTTTTTGGATGCTGACGATGAATGGCTACCGGAATTTTTACAAACTATTACAGAACTTCTTGAAAAGTACCCAGAATGTAGTGTGGCAGCTACGGCTTATTATATGCAGGACATTTCAGGCCGCCGTGAGAGAAACCACTTGAATAAACTAAAGTTTGAGGGTGATCTTGGAATTATTGATAACTACTTCCAGGTGGCATCCTATTCTCACCCGCCACTAAATTCTTCGGCAGTTGCGCTTAAAAAAGAGGCAATCAAATCTATTAGCGGATTCCCGGTTGGTATAACATCTGGTGAGGACCTGATTACATGGGCAAAATTGGCTGTTCGATTTAAAATAGCATATTCTATTAACCCATCATCAATTTTCATTCTTGATGGAAAGGCAAAGTATAGAAAACCTCAAAGTTGTGATTATGTCGGCTTAGAGTTAAAAAAAATGTATCAAAATGATCGAATTCCTCATTTAAAGCAATACATTTCCTTGTGGCATAAAATGAGAGCTAAAAGCTACCTTATGCTTGGTTATAAAAGAGACGCAATAATTGAGATCTATCTCTCAATGAAAATGCATTTATTTTCAAAGGCATTATTTTTTGTGCCATTCATTTTGTTAAATAAGAAAATATTTAAAATGGCTGTGGGTAAACACTCACATGGCTAGTAAGAATAACCATGCTGTTATTCTTTGGTTGATATTTTCACAACTTGTTTAATTAACGGAAAACCTCTTTACCTGTTATGCTTAAGAAAGTAGCTTTAATAGCTCCTATTTTAACTCATTATAGAAGTCGGTTTTATAAAAAGCTCTCTTCCCAATTAGAGGGAAGAATAATATTTTACTTTCAGAACAAGCTTATTAATGATGGACGCCCAGGAAAGACAGTTAATGAGAGTGAGTTTTATAATACTTACTCAACCAGATCAATTTCATTTGCTTCAATTAAACTTTCATTCAGTCTCGACTTGATCAGGAAGATTAGAAGGGGAGGAAGTAGAATATTAATACTTGAGGGGGCATCAAGTAATCTAACATCATGGTATTTCATTATTTTCAAGAAACTAATGGGCTTGAAGATAATTTCGTGGGCTTGTGGCTGGCACCCTGATATTAAAAATCCAGTAATTAGCAAATTGAAAACCTTCATAGAAAGGTCATTCTTCAACAAAGTGGATTTTATTATTTGTTATAGTACAACTGCTTTTGAATATTTCCGAAAGATTGGCATTTCCACCCCAATGAAAATTGCTTATAACGGCATTGATACAGAGGATTTCTACGAGATGAGTCAAACTGTTATTCCCTTAGCTAGTGCAATTAAGACTAAAGACAAGAGAATGACTTTTCTCTTTGTGGGCGGCCTGTTTAAAGAGAAGCAGGTAGATTTTCTTATTGAGTGTTTTAAAATATTGCGTGAAGAAGTACCTGAGATTTGCTTATGGATCATAGGTGATGGACCAATGAGAACAGAAATAGAGATGATGGTAGATAGTTATGACACGAAGGATATTCTGTTCTTTGGAAGGATTGAAAAAGGCGTTGAGCAATATTTTGCTGCAGCAGATTTTTTTGTTTTGCCAGGCGTGGGGGGCTTAGCTTTAAATCAAGCGATGCTATGGGGAACACCATGTATTGTATCCGAAGCTGATGGCACTGAAAATGATCTTGTTCTTGACAATATTACCGGATTCCGTTTTGAAAAAAACAATAAAGGGTCATTGATCGGAGCAATGAAAAAAGCAATTTTACTTTCAAAGGAAGATCGGGATGGAATGTCCAAAAGGGCTCAAGAAATGATTTTGACAAGAGGTAATACGGGCGAGATGGCAAAGACATTTTCAGATGTAATACATAATTTAAGTTAAGGCTATATACGAGTGCATATACGGTTGATTATGAAATTGAATACCGTGAACCTATGGGTTTGAATGAAGATTGTGCATTCATGCCATCACCAATAATTCCTCCCCCAAATATTTCTTACTTTGAAGATATTGTTTATTTTACATTATCCACCACCTGTTCATGGATCATCAATTGTCGGTGGATTTATTAAAGGAGGCAGATTGATCAATGAGAGTTTTGATTGCTGTTACATCAATCTTGGGACCTCTGCCTCGGTTGAAGAGATAGGTAAAAATCCTGGAAGAAAGTCATTGAGGTACCTCAACCTTATCTGGCAGGTGTATAGAGCCCTACTGTTCCTTAGGCCAGATCTCTGCTACCTCTCCATCTCTTCAAAAGGTGCTGGGTTCTACAAGGACGCTCTCATAGTATTGCTCGTTAGACTATTCAGGGTCAAACGGATCTATCACTTCCATAATAAAGGAGTCAGAATTAATCAGGGAAAGTTGATAGATAACTTCCTGTACTGGCGGATATTTAAAGACACCGATGTGATCCTTCTTTCAAAACACCTTTACCCTGATGTGCAGAAATATGTTCCGGAGGATAGAGTACATTATTGCCCAAACGGTATACCGGAAATAAAAGACAAAAGACAAAAGGAAAAAGACATAAGAAATGGTTTGGTGCCCGAAATACTGTTTCTGTCTCATTTGATAAAGTCAAAAGGAGTGCTGGTGCTGATTGATGCATGTTATCTTCTTAAGGAAAGAGGATCACATTTTCACTGCACGCTTGCAGGTGGTGATGCGGAGATGAAAAAGGAAGAAGTGGCTGCAATTGTCTGCGATAAAGAACTGTCAGACTGTATTTCTGTGGTTGGACCAAAATATGATGGAGATAAACAGAAACTGTTGGAATCAGCCGACATTTTCGTCCATCCTTCATATAACGACTGCCACCCACTTATTCTTCTTGAGGCAATGCAATATTCTTTGCCATTAGTCTCGACCTTTGAAGGCGCCATTCCGGATATTGTTGATGACGGTATCACAGGATTCCTCGTACCACAAAAAGATTCTTCAGCCCTGGCGGATAAACTAGACATCCTGATTAAGGATCGCGATCTGCAACTTAAAATGGGTGCAGCAGGCCGGGCAAAGTATGAGCATGAATTTACCCTTAAAAAGTTTGAAAACAGGATGATTGAAATCCTCAAAGATGTAGCATCAAGATAGTGTTTAAATCTCAACCACCTGGATAACACCTCAGACTCCTAAAATATGAATCTATGAAAGCACTAAAATGGATTGCCTATCTCTCAACAGGCATTGGCCTGTTGCTTGTACTCCTCGGATCAATTTCCGCCGTCTTCCATGTTCGCATGCTGCAGGTCAACTACATGTCCAGCTACTTCATGGGAGCCAACAGCTTCTTCCTGATCACTGTGGTCATCTTTCTCTACATTCACCTGGCAGGTAATAAAAAGATCTGATTTTACTTTTCCTGTCATTCCTTTTCCGGTACCGTAGCTAACTGTGCTTTTTAATTCTTTCGAATACTTCCTCTTCCTCCCGGCAGTAGTACTCCTCTACTTCCTGCTGCCATTCAAGTGGAGGAACCCCTTCCTGCTCATCGCTTCCTACTACTTCTACATGAGCTGGAAATGGGAGTTCGGCTTCCTGATGCTCTTTACCTCCGCAGTCAACTATGTGGCAGGACTGAGGATCAACTCATCAAAAGAACGTCGGACTCAACGCCTCTGGCTGACCCTGGCCATAGTGGCTTCCCTTGGCGTACTGGTCTATTTCAAATACGCCAATTTCTTTATCGCAGAAGCATCAGCCCTGCTCAGAATCCTGGGCGCAGACGTCCGCGAATCTTACCTTAAAGTCATCCTCCCCGTAGGAATATCCTTCTTCACCTTTCAGGCACTCAGCTATACCATCGATCTCTACAAGGGAAAGATGCACGTGGAGAGAAACTTCATCAACTTCACACTCTTCGTTTCATTCTTCCCCCAGCTGGTGGCAGGTCCGATAGAACGCGCCACAAACCTCCTCGACCAATTCAAAAAGGAACAGCATTTCTCATCGGACCGACTGCTCGAGGGCTCGAAACTGATAATATGGGGCCTCTTCAAGAAAGTGGTGATAGCCGACCGGCTGGCAGCATATGTTGAACAGATCTATGCCTCTCCCGAACTGTTCGGAGGAAGCACTCTGTTCCTCGCAACCTGCTTCTTCGCCTTCCAGATTTACTGCGATTTCAGCGGATACTCCGACATAGCAATAGGCAGCGCACATATCCTGGGATTCAGGCTGATGCAGAATTTCAACCTTCCCTACCTGGCAAAATCGGTCAGGGACTTCTGGCATCGCTGGCATATCTCGCTCTCAACATGGTTCGCCGATTATGTCTATAAACCCCTCGGAGGCAACAGGGTCTCAACAGGCAGATGGATGTTCAACATCATGGCTGTCTACCTCGTCAGCGGACTGTGGCACGGGGCAAACTGGACATTCATAATCTGGGGAGGCATATTCGGTGTACTGTATATCCTGGAGTTTCTGGGAGATAAGCTTCTGAAAAGTGCCAGACTGGATAGGGTATTCTACAAGTCGAAATTTATCCATCCGTTCAGGGTGGCTGTTATATTCCTGGCCGTACTGGTTTCGTGGGTCTTCTTCAGGGCTGACAATACTGGAGACGCATGGCATATAATAACACACATGTTTACCGGCTGGGACCGGATGCCTTACCTCGGCTCCTCGGCGTTTGAAACAGTACTGGGCTTTGCATTGGTATTGCTTCTGTATGCCATCCAGATACTCCAATACCGGGGAGTGGCATCGATATACATGGGTCCAACGATGGTGCCCCGCA
>Ga0255341_1001744_pt1 | contig 29614 bp, 22 predicted proteins | sample wastewater_treat_8_FD_192418 | JGI IMG/M metagenome (GOLD analysis project Ga0255341, IMG submission 192418) | Wastewater microbial communities from Lulu Island WWTP, Vancouver, Canada - plant12 | ecosystem: Engineered > WWTP > Wastewater > Unclassified | place: Canada: Vancouver, British...
CCGATCACGACCAGCTCGGCGCCGGAGGCGTTGATGGTCGCCTCCAGATCCTTGAGCTGCTCGTCGGAGTAGCCCATCGCCGGCAGCAGCGTGCCCACGCCCGGGTACTTCTCGAACGTCGCCTTGATCTCGCCGGCGGCGAACGGCCGTGGGTCGATGAACTCGCCGGCGCCGAGCTGGCGCGCGGCCACCGTGCCGGCGCCGTACTTCATCTCGCCGTGGGTGAGCGTCGGGCCGTCCTCGACGACCAGCACGCGCTTGCCCTTCACGGCCGCCGGGTCGTCGACCGTGACCGGCGAGGCGGCCATGATCACCTGGGCGTCGGGGTTGACCGAGCGGACCGCCTCGAGCTCGGCCTCGATGCCGGCGCGGTCGGCGGTGTCGATCTTGTTGAGCACGACGACGTCGGCGAGCCGCAGGTTGACCTCGCCGGGGTAGTAGACAAGGCCGTCGCCGGGGCGGTGCGGGTCGGCGACGGTGATGTACAGGTCGGTCTTGTAGAAGCTGAAGTCGTTGTTGCCGCCGTCCCAGAGGATGACGTCGGCCTCCTTCTCGGCCTCGCGCAGGATGGCCTCGTAGTCGACGCCGGCGTAGATCACGTTGCCGGCCTTGACGTGCGGCTCGTACTCCTCCATCTCCTCGATGGTGCACTCGTACCTGGCGAGGTCCTCGACCGTGGCGTAGCGCTGCACACGCTGCTTGACGAGGTCGCCGTACGGCATGGGATGGCGGATGCTGACCACCTTCTTGCCGGCCTCCCGCAGCAGCACCTGGATCTTGCGCGTGGTCTGGCTCTTCCCCGCTCCGGTGCGGACGGCGCAGACGGCGATCACCGGCTTGGTGCTCTCGACCATCACGTGGTCGGGGCCGAGCAGCCGGAAGTCGGCCCCGAGGGCGTTGGCGAGCGCGGAGCGATGCATCACGTACTCGTACGGCACGTCCGAATAGGCGAACACGACCTGCTCGACCCCGTGCTTCTTGACCAGCTCGGGCATCTCGGACTCGTCCCGGATCGGGATGCCCTCCGGATACAGCCTGCCGGCCAGCTCGGCCGGGTACTTGCGGTCCTCGATGTACGGGATCTGCGTGGCCGTGAACGCCACGACCTCGTACTTCTCGTCCTCGCGGAAGTACGTGTTGAAGTTGTGGAAGTCGCGTCCGGCGGCCCCCATGATCAGCACTCTGGTCCTCTCTGCCATGCTTACTCCTGTGGTTGCAGGTCCTTCCGCGCCACGATCCTCGTGTCAGGCCGGCGGAGTGAACACCTTGGTGACGTACGGCGACGTGAAGAGCTGCAGCGTCGCCGCGTAGTTGGGGACGAACTCGATCGCCTCGCCGAGCCGGGGCGGCCGGTCGAGGGCCTCGACGTCGAGGATGAGGTGGTCGCTGGACGCGCCCAGGACCCCGACGCGGGAGTCGACCGGGACGAGGCCCTCGGGCGGCGCGTCCTGACGGCCGAGCGCGCAGATCGCGCGGCGCCTCTCTCCCCGGTCGACGAAGGTCGGCGAGCTGCCGAAGGCGTCCTGGGCGCTCGTACCCCGCGGCAGCGAGGGCTTGACGAGACACTCGACGACCGGCGCGGCGACGGTGAAGGCGTCGGTGTGCAGGCCGAGCGTGGGCTCGCGCGTCAGCACGTCGACGCCGAGAAGGATGGTCTCGCCGATGCGGAGGTTGTCGACCGCCGCCGGCATGCGTCCCGAGACCACCATGGCGACGGCCCCGGAGTTGCCCCCCGACACGAGCAGCGGGCGGCCGAGCTGCCGCTCGCTCTGCGCCGCCAGCTCGGCCAGCCGGCCCATGTTGTCCTCGTCGGGCACGATCGCCCCGTAGCAGGTCAGGTTGACCCCGATGCCCGCGACCTCGATGTGGTCCATCGCGTTGACGCGCTCGAGGAAGGCGGGCAGTCCGGCGGGCATCATCCCCTCGCGCAGGTCGCCGAGGTCGACCATGGCGACCACGGCGTGCCGGCGTCCCGCCGCCGCGGCGGCGTTCTCGAGCGCGACCACCGTCTCGAGCTCGCTCTGGAGGGAGACGTCGGCGAGCTGGACCGTCTCGCCGGCCAGGCCCGGAGGCGGCGCGCGCAGCAGCCACACCGGCGCCGTGATGCCGGCGTTCCGCAGGCGCTCGGCGTTCTCCAGTCTCGACTCGCCGACCGCCCGGGCGCCACCGGCCAGCATGGCCCGGGCCACCTGCGGCGAGCCGCACGTGACCTTGGTCACGGCCACCACGGAGATGCCCGGCAGATGGCCGACGACGGTCCGCGCGTTGGCGCGCACCTTGCCCAGGTCGACGGTGACGGTGGCTCTCGCGGGCACGACTCCCCCTGCATAAGACGTATGCACCAAAGTATATGCCCGACCGCCGCACGCGCAAGCGTCGGCTTCGGCGGGCGCGTCGACGACGTGCATGCGAGCGGCGGCACCCGGCCTCCATACGGGAAGACGACACGATCACCGTAGTGGAGCCACCTGCGACCGTCCACAGCGGACTCTCGCCGACTGTGGCCGGCGCCGGGGAGGCGCGTCCTCCTCAGCGTCGTGCACTCCGTGCCCGGCCCTCCCAGCGCAACCAGCTTCGCAAGCGACTTCGCAGCCGACCCGGTGTCCCTGGGCTTCGACGACGCGACCCACCCAGGGATGCCGGTCGACCTCGCCCCAGACGCCATCGTGGAACAAGGTCGCACGACGGGCTTCCGCATCGGGGTGGAGGCCTCGGGCGACGGCGTGGCCCGGCGATGCCCCGACCCATGAGGGGGCGGGCAGCGACACCCTGCGCGCCGGCATCTGGCACCAGCCCAACGGAGCCACCCCCGCGACCCGGGGCAACACCGTACTGGCGGGACACCGCCTGGAGGGTGCGTTCCTGCTCCTCGATCGTCTGGACGTGGGCGACGAGATCGTCGTCTTCTGGAAGCGGACACGCCACATCTACGCCGTGACCGAGGTCAAGACAGCCTTTCCGGACGACGACGCCGTGCTCCGCTGCGGCCGCACGGCGCGCCTCACGCTCTACACCTGCGTCCCGCGCCACTCCGGCGACAAACGGGTGGTGGTCGTCGCCGCCCCGGTCGACGGACCGGAGACGGGCCCCTGATCGTCGTCCCGGGGCCGGCCGATGCGACACGGCCGGCCCCGGGATGCGCTGTTGTCGTCGCGTGCGAGGCATATGCTCGGCGACACAAGAGGCCGCTGCAAGACGAGACGACGGAGACATCCGACAACCACAGCACTCATCCGAACGACACTCAACGCTGGGAAGAACCGGTCTGCTGCGAGAGGATGACCGCGTACTCACATTCGCGGAAGGAGGAGCCGTGGCAGGCAGTGTCTACAAGGTCATCGAGATCATCGGCACCAGCGACACGTCGTGGGAGGAGGCCGCCAAGAGCGCGGTCGAGGAGGCCGCCGACAGCCTGGACGACTTGCGCGTCGCGGAGGTCGTCCAGCTCGACATGCACATCGTCGAGAACAAGGTCGCGGCCTACCGCGCCAAGGTGAAGGTCTCGTTCAAGTACCACAAGGACGCCTGACGCGGGGGACGCGGGCGCCCCGGCGGCACGCCCGCGTCAGACCCGGATGCTGGCGCGGAGCAGCGCCGTGACGGCCGGCGGCGCGAAGCGCTGCAGCAACGCGCCGCAACAGGCGAACACGTAGTCCCGGTCGAGGACCACGCGCGCGTCGGGCGGCGGCAGCAGGCGCTCGCCGCCGCCCCTCGCGCGCGCGTCGGCCAGCGCCGCCTCCGCGCCGGGCAGCCGCGTGAGCGCGCCGCCGGTCCCCACGACGAGCCGGCAGGCGGTGAGGTCGCGGCCGCGTGCGACCGTCTGCCTGCCGGTCGGCGTGTACAGGTGCACGAGCTCGCCGGCGTGGCGCTGCACGGCGGTCACGGCGGCGAAGTGGGTCAGCGTGAGTGCTGCCGCGACCTCCTCGGTAGACTCCGGCAGCGCCGGCGGCAGGTGCACCGGACGCTCCTGCGCCGTCAGCATCTCCACGACGTGCGGCGCGCTGACGTACGTACCCAGGTCGCCCTCGACGGTGCGCTTGCTGTACGGCTGCGGCTCGGTCATGAGCGCGGCGATCTCGGGGCTTCCGTCGGTGACGGAGTGCACGTCGGTGGTGGCGCCGCCGACGTCGACGACGACGAGGTCGCCCACGTCCTCGGCCAGGCGCTCGGCGGCGATCAGGACGGCGCCCGGCGTGGGCAGGATCCCGCCGGTCACCACCTCGCCGATGCGCTCCATGCCGGGCGCGTGCGTGATGTGCTCCTCGAAGGCGTCGTGGATCACGTGACGGGCCGGGACGATGTTGAGCTCGTCTACCGCCGGGTACACGTTGTTGGTGAGCTTGACCCTGAAGCCGGCCCGCTCCAGCAGGTCCTGCGCGTCGCTGCACACGACGCTGTTGCCCGCGTAGACGACGGTCGGCCGGGCCTCCAGCCGCGCGAGCTGAGCGGCGTTGAAGAGCACGGTGTCGCAGTCGCCGCCCTCCACGCCGCCGGCCAGCAGGATGAGGTTGGGACGCACGGCGTCGATCTCGCGCAGGTCGTGCGCCCGCAGGCGGCCGGCGGTCTGGTACCTGACGACCGCGCCGGCCCCGAGCGCCGCCTCGCGCGCGGCCCTCGCCGTCATCCGCCGCGTGAGGCCATGGACGGTCATCCGCAGCCCGCCGGCGGCGGAACTGGTCGCCAGGGTGACCTCGGGGACCACGGGGCGGCCGAGCGCCGCCTCGACCTCGGCCCGGGCGGCGCTCACCCCGAGGGTGACGTCGCCGGCGGCGACCGACGTGGCGGCCACCCCCTGCCCCACCACACGGGGCGTCGTGGCCGGGTGGTCCCGCAGTCCGGCGAAGGCGGAGACGACCGTGGTCGTGGAGCCGATCTCGGCGACGAGCGCGTCGACCCGGCACGGGGACGGGCCCTGCGTCTCCCCCGCCCCACTCCCCGCGCTCGTCGCCCTCGTCACGGTCGGCCTCACATGCCGCGCTCGCGCATCGCCTCGACGATGAACGAGGCGACGTTGATGCCCGCCGTGCCGCGCCCGAACCCGGCGTCCATGCCCCAGCCGCGGGCGAGTTCGTCGGTGACTTGGGTCCCGCCGCTGATGAGCAGCAGACGGTCGCGGACGCCCTTCTCGACAGCGAGGTCGGCGAGCTTCTCCATGTTGCTGCGGTGCATGTCGCCGTGCGTGATGATGGTGCTGATCAGCACCACCTGCGCGGCGTGCTCGATCGCCGCGTCCAGCACCTTCTCGACAGGGACGCTGGTCCCCAGGTACTCGCACGAGAAGCCCCACTTCTCGAGCCCGCCGTGCTTGATGTCGATGATCTCGCGCATGCCCACCGAGTGTTCGTCCTCGCCCACCGTGGCGGCCACGCACTTGAGGCCTTTCTCGGCCACAAACGCCTTGATCTCTTCGTCCTGCATGACCACCGGCTCCGGCGGGATGACGAGGCGGGCCGGGTCGACGACCACGTCCAGCCGGCCCTTCATCTCGATCAGCGTGCCCTCCGCCGGATGCATGACCTGCCGGTTGATCACCTCGCACTCCTGCAGGTTCATGGCCCTGCCGAACTCGAGCGCCGCGAACTCCGCGACCCGCGGCGCCGCCGGCAGGAACAGGGTGACCACGACCCAGCCGTCGGCGGCCCACTCCACCTCCGGCTTGATGAGGCCCCGCTCGCGGATCTCTTTCGTCTGCGCGAGCCGCACGTCGACGTTGTCCTCCGGATCGAGCTCGTCGATGTACGGCACCTTCTCGATGTCGCACAGCGTGCAGCCGCCGATGAGGTCGCAGGGTCTCGTCGCGCCGGCCGGCGCGTGCGGGCCGCCCTCGGCGTCGCACCCGTCCGGCAGATGGTTCACGCCGAAGTGGTGGCAGACGGGCGCCAGGTAATCGTCGGCCCGCGGCACGATGCTGCCGGCCGCCACCCCGCCGTCGCTCTTGCGCGCGATGCCGTCGTCGTGGGTCTCGGGGTAGAGGCCGGAGTCGACGAAGTAGGCCTCCTCGACGGCGGCGAAGTACCCGCCGTCCTCGAGCATGCCCTCGAGGAAGAGGACGGCGCGCTCCTTGATCTCGCGTACCTTGGCTTTGAGCTCCGGCGCCTCGCGGTCCAGCTTGACCATCTCACGCAGGCCGTCCATGCCCACCAGGCTCTGCTTGGCCGTGTTCACGGCGGCCACGTTGTTGTAGTGCCAGGGCACGTTACGGCCCTCGTCCGGGGTGATCGTGCTCTGGATGTCGGCGCTCGTGAGGCGGCTGATCATCAGGTTCATCACGTGGCTGACGGTGGCGTCGCGTCCGTCGGCCTCCATGTAGCGCGTGTTCTCCTGGGCCCGCATCTTGTACTCGCCGAAGAGGTCGCGCAGGGCGACCGCGTACGGCAGGTCCATGCGCATGCAGGGCGCCGGGGCCGCGTCCGGAGGCACCGTGCTGAGGCAGATGTCCTCCTTGGGCATGCCCACGGCGACCGAGTAGGCGCAGTTGATGGCGTGCTGCACGAGCAGCTCGGGCATCACGTTCCACGCCTCCACGGCGGTGGCGTTGGCGTTGTGGGCGCCGTCGATCTGCGCCATGCGCACGGCGGCCATGACGTGCTTGGCCACCGCCGCATCGACGAAGCTGCGGTACATGTTGATGTTGCGGTAGAGGATGTTGTACTGCGGGTCCTGGTGGGCCCCGTTGACGCCCTCCTCGGCGAACATCACGGCCATCTCAGGGCCGGCGACGCCGCTGACGTAGCTGTGGAAGTTGATCGGCCGCCCCACCTCGTCCTCGACCATGTCGAGCGCCCTGCGCGTGGCGCGCACCTGCTTGCGCGTGACGGCGATGCCGCCCACGCCCTCGGGCGTGCCCTCGAGCAGGCCGTCCATGTGGCTCTGGCCCGCGGTGCGGATGACCATCATGTGGTCGGCGCCGTGCCAGGCCGCCATGCGCATGCGGCGGATGTCGTCCTCGAACCGCCCCGAGGCGATCTCGGTGGTGATCACGCAGTCGGGCTGCGGGTCGATGTCGCCGAAGTAGTGGGCCGCCGGCAGCGGGACGCTGCGCTCGAGGCCTTTGGACGTCTCCTTGTACGTGAACTTGTGCAGCCGCTGGTCGGGGACCGGCTCCCTCCAGTGCCAGCCCCGGCGGCGCGGCCGGTAGTGCTCGAGGTCCTCCAGCAGGGCCTCGACGTCGAGCTTCTCGTCGGGCCGGAGCGGCGGCATGTCGGGGCCGCCGTGATGTGGATCGGCGCTCATCGCGCACCTCCCCACTTCTCCTCGACCAGATCCCAGCCTTCGCCGGCCGCCAGCCTTCGGGCGGCCTCGGGGGCGGGGCACTCCCACGCGGTGGCGCAGTGCAGCACCACGTGCCCGGCGCCGTGCCCCAGCAGGCCGCGCTTCTCGCACTCGCCGACCACCGCCACGCAGGTCGGCGAGGGCACGCCCATGCGCATCAGCACCGAGCGCTCGATGCTGGGCGAGGTGTGCGTGCGGGCCAGCTCGACCATCGGGTCCACGACCCTCTGCGCCAGCGCCCAGAAGCGCTCCTCGAGCTGTTCGTCGGTCAGCTCGGCGAGGTGCCCACGGATCTCGTGATACGTGTCCGGACGGGCCATCTCACGCCTCCTTGAGCGCGGCCAGGGTCGCCTCCACCGCCTCCCGGTCGGAGTTGGTGTCGGCGGCCAGGAACTCGATGTCGGCCGGGGTAGGCTCGTACCCCTCCGGCGCGTTGCGGAGCGCGTTGCGCACGTAGCTGCGGCGCATGCGCCCCAGGTCGAAGTCGCGGGCGCGGATCTGCTCCAGGCGCTCGGGGATCACGATCGCCTTGCCCGGCACGTTGTCGGCCGGGTCGCCGGCCCGCACCTCGACGCCCATCTCGCGGGCGAAGTTGAGCTGGCTCCAGTGGTGCTTGCCGGCGCCGGTGTACTCGGTCTCCTGGACGACCACGGTGGCGTCGCGCGGCAGGTCGCGGGCCAGGCTCACGGCGGCGGTCATGGCGGTGTTGCCGGCGGGGCCGCGCTCGAGGCCCTCGAGCTTGGCCATGGCCTCGGTGATGTAGAAGACCTCGCCCTGCGTGACCGTGAGGTAGCGGTCGATGTAGCGCAGCGGCCGGGCCGCGTTGCGCGGCACGTCGGCACGGTCGGGCCAAGTGGCGAACGGCACGCCGAAGCCGGTGTGGCCGGTGGTGAAGCTCTTGCGGTTGAAGTCGTCGTCGCTGGCCATGTGCAGGCCGCTCAGGTCCACCGAGGCGCTCACGATCTCCGTCCCGGCAGCGCCGGCGCGCCGCAGGCCACGGGCCGTCCCGGTGGTGTTGCCGCCGCCGGCGTGGGTGACCACCACGTGGGTCGGCGGCGCACCCGTGAGCTGCTCCATCTCGCGGGCGATCTCGAGCCCCAGCGTCTCGATGCCGCTGACGCCGAAGCTGCTGTAGAGCGAAGCGGCGAAGTAGCCGGTGGCGTCCAGCAGCTCGACCATGTGGAAGAAGAGCTCGGGGCCGACGGTGAGCTGCACGACCTCGGCGCCGTAGGCCTCGCAGACACGGCCCTTCTCGACGATCTCCGGCTGGCCCACGTGGCGGCTGTCGAAGGTCTCCTGCACGATGATGCACTTGAGGCCGTTGCGCGCCGCCTGGCTGGCGACGGCGGCGCCGTAGTTGCCCGACGTCGCCGCGATCACGCCCTCGTAGCCCTTCTCCTTGGCCACGTGGATGCTGACGCTGGCGCGGCGGTCCTTGAAGGCGCCGGCGAGGTTGGCGGCCTCGTCCTTGACGAAGATCCGCGCCCCGTTGCCCGGCGCGCTCACGCTGCGCACCAGGTCGGTGAGGTTGCGGAGCTCGAGCAGCGGTGTGTCGCCCACGCCGGCGCGCCTCTGGATGGCGACGATGTCGTCGAGCGAGTAGCCGTGCGCGCCCATCATGCGCTCGTAGTCGAAGGCGACCGGACTGATCTCGAACTCCGAGTAGTCCATGCCCAGCGCCCTGCGCATGATCTCGCCGCGGCGCGCCATGATCGCGTCGAACCGGGTGGCCATCAGCGCTCACCCCCCTCGGCCGGCGCCTCGTCCGGCGGGCCGGCCGGCGCCGCTCCGCCGGCCTCCGCGGCGCGGTAGGCGGCGAGCTGGGCGCGCAGGTCGCGGCCGACGTGCGTGAGCTCTGGGACGGGCCGGCCGTAGGTGATGTAGTAGCCCGGGTTCACCGCCGAGAGGGCGCCGCTCACGCGGCGGCCGGTGATGGTCGCCACGGTGAGCTCCTCGCCCAGCGCAGCCTCGCCCTCGGCGAACCCCTTGACCCACATCATCAGCGGCTTCTCGGCCGTCTCCGGCGGCAGGTTCGTGCTGCGGTCGGCGGGGTCGAGCAGCTTGACCTCGACCTCGACCCAGTCGCCCTCCCGGGCGCGGTCCACGTCTCCCACTCCCGTCACCCCTTTCACGTATGCGATGCGCGCCGGCCGGCGTGCGTCGCCGGCGCACCCTCCATCATCGAAGCTCAGGCCGTCGGCGTCCAGAAGCGCGGCAACGGCATGTCGACCACCGTCAGCATGCCGGCCGGCGCATCCTTGATCAGCGGGATGTAGTTGCCGACGCTGGCGTAGGTGCCCTTGCCGCCCGGGGTCTCCGGGCGGTTGCTCATGTTGACGTCGGGGTCGCCGTGGATCTCGATGTAGTCGCCGGTCTCGACGCCCTCCATCTCGGGATGCACCTGCTGCGGGTGGACGAGCTCGATCTTGACCTCGCCGTCGACGTAGGCGCGGGCGATGTGCCGACACCCCGCCACGTCGCCCGGCGCGACGTGCACGTGCGGCGTGCGGCGCTCCACTTTGGAGACGATCGGCTCGCGCGTCTCCTCGACGCGTTCGATCGTCCACCCCAGCGCCCTGGCGATGAGACCGATGGACTCGGGGAAGCCGATGTGACCGACGATGCTCCCTTCGGCGACGCCGCGCTCGAACTGCTCCACCGTGACGCCCACGCCCTGGCTGTTCAGCACCGTGGGGCCGAACGGCGAGAGATCGTTCACCCGCGTGGCGACGATCTTGTCGACGCGCAGGCACACCGAGCTCCACATGACCACCAGCGCGTCGAGCATGAACCCCGGGTTGACGCCGGCGCCGAGACAGCTGACGCCGTTCTCCCGGGCGACCTTGTCGAACAGCTCGGCCCGCTCCGGGTCGCTGGCCCACGGGTAAGAGAGCGTCTCGGCGATGCAGATCACGTCGGCACCGGCGCGCAGCGCCGGCAGGACCTGCGGCTCCACCTCGTGGAGGTTGCTGCTCGTGGTGATGCAGACGACGTCCGGCCGCCGCGCCAGCACGGCCTCGTGGTCGCTGGTGACCACGACGTCGCACGGCCGCCCCAGCAGCTCGCCGACGGTCTTCCCCTGCTTGGCGGGGTCGGTATCGACGACACCGACCAGCTCGACGTCCCTGGCACGGTCGAGCAGATAGCTCATGAGGCCCTGGCCCATCATGCCGGCGCCCCACCCGGCGACCTTGATCATCTTCGGCTCCTCCTCACGCGGTGGCGCGCTGACGCGCGGGTTCTCACTGATGCATACGGAATATACAGCACCGGAGAAGCGGCGGAAACACTCCGGACCCGACCGCGAGTCCGAAGGCCGTGACGATGGAGACGGAAGGCCCCGCTCAGCCCGGGACGCCCGGCTGCGTCCCGCTCGGCCCCACGTCGACGGGGATCTCCACGCCGGTGGCCAGGGACGCGTAGGCGGCGACCAGACGGACGGCCTCCTCCACGCTCGGCGGGCCGCCCTCGAGGATGTAGAGGCTGTAGGCGTCCTCGAGGGCGACCAGGTTGGTGGCGATGCCCAGGCTGTCGCCGCTCAGGCGGAAGGCTCCCCGTGACGCCCCGACGTCGAGGATGCGGCGGTACATCTCGACCTGCTGGGCGTTGAGCGACCGCACCATGGCCCGCAGCGCGGCGTCGTGGCGGAACGCGCCGGCGGACTCGAAGATGATGGTGGTGTCGTCCTCCGGCGTGCGGGGGAAGCCGGCGCCGATGGTCGCCGCGAGCTGGAGGACGGGGTCGTCGAGCCTGTCGGCGGCCTCGCGCCGCTGCTCCACGAACCGCGTGACGGCGTGGGCGATCGTCTCCACCAGCAGCTCGCCCACGTCGGGGTAGTAGTAGAGGATGGACTGCGACGAGAGGCCGGCCTCGCTGGCGATGTCCTTGATGCGGACCGCGCCGTAGCCCCGCGCCGCGATGGCGCGCCGGGCCGCGGCGCGGATCCCGTTTCTTCTCTCGTCCTGTCGCTTCGGTCGCGCCATACCCCCGCCGAGCGGTCGTTCGAATCGCAATCCGGTCGTCAGTGTACGCAAAGACCCCAGCTATTGACAACGATCCGGTTGTCTTTAGAATCGCGGTTCAAAGAATCGGGCTGATCCTGGGAGGGCACGTGAGCGCTTTGCGTTCGGCGCTCGAGGAGAAGGTCGTCGCCCGCATCCGCGACCGCCGCGACGAGCTTGTGGCCCTCGTCGGCGAGCTCGTCGCCTGCGACACCACCTCGCGCAACTACAACGAACCGGCACGCGACGAGGAGAAGCTCCAGAAGATCCTCGCCCGCCGCCTCGCGGCGCTCGGGGCGGAGACCGACCTGTGGGTGCCGGAGCCGGTCCGCCAGGGACACCGCAACCTGCCCCCGGGGATGCGCTTCGACGGCCGGCCGCAGCTGGCCGCGCACCTGGCGGGCGGCGGCGCCGGCGGCCGCTCGCTGCTGCTCAACGGCCACATCGACGCCGTGGACGTGGAGCCGCGCGCCGACTGGACCAGCGACCCGCTCGTCGCCACCGCCCGGGGCGGCCGCCTGTACGGACGCGGCGTCAACGACATGAAGGGCGGCATCGCCTGTCTCGTGACGGCGCTGGAGGCCCTGCGCGAGGAGGGCGTGCGCCTGGGCGGCGACGTCGTCTTCTGCACCGTCACCGACGAGGAGATGGGCGGCGCCGGCGGCTTCGCCGCCGTCGAGCACGGCGTCCGTGCGGACGCCGGCATCTGCGCCGAGCCCTCGGCCCTGAACGTCGAGGCCGCCTGCCGCGGCGGCCTGCCGATCACCGTCACCGCGCTGGGCCGCACCGGCCACGCGGAGCTGGCCCACCCCGACTGGCGCGAGGGTGGGCCCGTCAACGCCATCGAGAAGCTCCTGCCGGTGCTGCTCGAGGTCCAGCGGATGCGCGAGGACTGGCGCACGCGCCCCGACCATCAGCATCCGCTGCTGCCGCCGGGCGACATCGTGCCGACGGTCATCGCCGGCGGCACCTGGGTGGTCACGATCCCGCACGAATGCACCGTGACGCTCGACGTCACCTACCTGCCCGGCCACCTCGACGCCGAGGGCACCGGGCGCGCCGTGGAGCGTGAGATCATGGGCCGCCTGCGCGCCGCGGTCGCCGACGACCCCTGGTTCGACGAGCACCCGCTGCGGATCGAGTTCATCCAGGACGTGGTCCCGGCGGAGGTGCCGGCCGACCACGAGATCGTCCAGCTCGCCCTGGGCGCCGCCGGCGACCTCGGTCACGACCCCCGGGTCACCGGCCTCGACACCTGGCACGACGCCGCGACCTTCACCCGGTTCGGCACGCCGACGGTGTCGTTCGGCCCGGACTGCGAGAACTCGCACGCGGTCGACGAGTCGGTCTCGATCGACTCGCTGGTCGACTGCGCCGCCGCGGTCGCGCTGATCGCCATGCGCTGGTGCGGCGTGAGAGGGCAGACCTGACCACGGCGACGCCCCGCCCGCCCGGAGGTGGCGATGAGAGCAGCCTGAAGGGGACCCACCCATGCGCCGCAGACACGCGAAAGGAGCGACCATGAGTCGCAAGACACGAGCCCGACACGTCATCCCGAGGCTGCCCGTGCTGGTCGCCGCGGTCTCCGCCGTCGTCCTCGCCCTGGGGCTGATGGGCGTCGCTCTCGCGGCCTCCAGCCCCTCGCCCACGGCCGCAGACGACGGCGGCCGGACGATCCTGCGGGTCGGCTGGATGCAGGAGCCGGACAACCTCAATCCCTTCGTCGGCTACCAGGCGAACAACTACGTCGTCTGGCACATGAACTACGACTTCCTCGTCGGCTTCGACGACAAGGACCTCGGTCCGCGTCCGGAACTGGCCACGGACTGGGAGGTCTCACCTGACGGCAAGGTGTGGACCTTCACCCTCCGCGACGACGCCACCTGGCAGGACGGCGAGCCGGTCACCGCCTCCGACGTCGCCTTCACCTTCAACTACGTGATCGAGAACGAGCTGCACAATCTGGCGACCTACACGGACAGCATCACCAAGGCTGAGGCGGTCGACGACACGCACGTCAAGATCTACACGAGCGCCCCCAAGGCCAACATGCTGCGCACGCTGGTGCCTATCCTCCCGGAGCACATCTGGAGCAAGGTGAGCGGCAAGGCGGCGTCGACGAGCTACCAGAACGCGCCCCCCATCATCGGCAACGGGCCCTTCCAGGTGGTGGAGTGGAGCCGCGGCAAGTACATGCGTCTGGTCGCCAACAAGGACTACTGGGGCGGCGCGCCCAAGGTCGACGAGGTCATCTTCGACTTCTACACCAACGCCGACACCATGCTCCAGGACCTCAAGCTCGGGGTGATCGACGGCGCCGTCGACGTCTCGATGGCCGGGTTCAAGCAGCTCCAGGGCACGCCCGGCATCACGACGAACGAGGCCACGTCCTGGAGCTTCAACGAACTGGCGATGAACTGCTACGACAGCCCCGACTCCAAGGGCAACCCGGTGCTCCTGGACGCGCGCTTCCGCCAGGCTGTGAACTACGCCGTAGACCGGGAGAAGGTCGCCAAGGTGGCGTTCCAGGGCTTCGCCGTCCCCGGCTCGACGGTAATCGTCCCCGCCTCCGACTACCATTGGGAGCCCCCCGCCGACCAGGCCTTCACGTACGATCCCGAGAAGGCCAGGCAGATCCTCGATGACGCCGGCTACAAGGACGTCGACGGTGACGGCGTCCGCGAGACGCCCCAGGGCAAGCCGCTCACCCTGCGTCTGTACGCGACCAACGACTCCGTCGCCAACCAGACGGCCGGCAAACTCATCGTCGGCTGGCTGCGCGACGTGGGTGTCAAGCTCGACCTGCAGGTCATGAGTTTCGGCGCCTTGATGGACGTCCAGTACGAGTACACCGGCGACACGTTCACGCCCAACTGGGACATGTGCGTGCTCTACTGGATGAACGAGGTCGACCCCAACTTCATGCTCAACGTCTTCACGCCGGAGCAGATCCAGGGCTGGAGCGACAGCAACTGGACGGATCCCGAGTACAGCAAGCTGAACGTCCGGCAGATGGAGACGATCGACCCGGCCGAGCGGCTGCCGCTCGTGCAGGAGATGCAGCGCATCTTCTACGAGGATGCCGCCTACGCCGTGCTCGTCTACCCGCACCAGCTCGAGGCGTACAACACGCGGGATTGGCAAGGCTGGGTCAGTGTCCCGAGTGACGCGCCCGACGGCGAACAGGGCGCCGTGCTGTACAGCCTCAACAACATCGACACCTACCGCTTCGTGGAACCCAAGTCGGCCGGCGCGACGGGTGGATCGTCCACCTGGGTCCTGCCGGTCGTGATCGCCGCGGTCGTGGCGGTGGTCGCCGCGGTCGTGCTCGTGCGCCGCCGGCGCGGACACGCCGAGACGGAAGCGGGCTGAGCGGGCGGAGCTGAGGACCGAGTCAGCGAGGACGCGCCGACGGTGAGGACGCGGCGACGGCGCGAAGGAGGCGTGTGACCAGATGGACACGAGTCCGGCAGATGCATCGACCTTCCGGCAGGACCTGTTCAAGGCCTGCACCGTGCCGCGGCCCATCGGCTGGCTCTCGACGGTGTCGCCGGACGGCGTGGCCAACCTGGCGCCCTACAGCCAGTGGCAGAACCTCACCTGGGACCCGCCCATGGTGATGTTCGCCGCCAACCAGTCGGTGCTGGGCGGCCGCAAGGACACGGTGCGCAACACCGAAGCCACCGGCTGGTTCGTCTGGAACATGGCCACCTGGGACCTGCGCGAGGCGGTGAACGTCTCGTCCAGGGCGGTCGGCCCGGAGGTCGACGAGTTCGAGCTCGCCGGGGTCGACAAGGAGGAGTGCGTCGAGGCGCCCGGGCCGCGGGTACGACAGTCGCCGTGCCACTTCGAGTGCCGCTACCTGCAGACGGTGCGCCTGCCCGCGGCCCGCGAGACGCCCTCGGTCGACCTGGTGATCGGCCGCGTCGAGCACGTCCACGTGGACGACGCCGTGCTCGACGCGGCCGGCCGGCTCGACCTGCTCAAGGTCCGGCCCATCGCACGCCTCGGCTACCACGACTACACCTGCGTCGACAACGTCTTCGAGATGGTCCCGCCGGGCGCCTCGGCGGCGGAGCTCGCCGGCCTCGCCGGCGTCACCGTCGCCGAGGACCCGGCGGGCGGCGGCTCAGGGGAGGGCTGAGCGCCGCCGACGGCCGCAGCGGACCCAGAAAGACGCGCTCACGCGCCGAGGATCTCGTTCAACCCCTCGATCACCTGGGCGAGCTCCTCGGGTGAGGCCACGCCGAGCCTGCGACCTATCCGCTGCGTCGACATCGTGCGGATCTGGCTGATCTTGACCCAGGACGGCTTGGGGAGCTCCGCGGAGTCGATCTTCAGCGTCAGCGGGAATCCGGCTCGGGGCGGCTGCGTCGTCAGCGCGGCGGCGATCACCGTGCCGGAGCGCGCATTGAACACGTCGGCGCTCAGGATGAGGACGGGACGCCGTCCGGATTGCTCACGTCCCCGCGTCGGGCCGAGGTCGGCCCAGCGGATCTCCCCCTTCAGTACTCGGGCCACTCCGTCAACTCCGTGCCCATGCCCTCTTCGGCCAGTGCCTGCTCGAGTTCGGGGTCGAGTTTGGCGCACTCCTCGGCCAGGCGGCTGCGGGTCATTCGTGCGAGCTTCTCATCCAGCGCCTCCTGGATCGCCTGACTGCGGCTGGGGAAGCGGCGCTCGGCGACCAGTCTGTCCACGGCGCTGAGCGTGCCCTCGTCGACGGTGATGGCGATCTTCGCGCGGCCCATGAGGCACCTCCCAGTATGATATTCAATCATACCCGTTCCTCAGGGGAGGCACATGTCGCTCTCGCCGGCGATGTCGCCGCAAAGGATCCATACGACACGTAGAGTAAGCCGCGCTCGCGCCTGACGGAAGGATCACGACAACAGCGGCGGGATGACGTTCAGGTGCGGCGACGCCCGAAGGCGTGTCCAGGTACTCCGGCCCAGGCGTGCGCCGGCTGGACGGCGGCGGTCAGAGGAACCCGCGGGACTTCCTCGGGGGTGAGTCCCGCAGCACGCAGGATGCCCCCGAGAGTGACGGCGTGCGCCGGATCACGGCGCCAACTCGTCAGGCGTGTTCGATAGCCTGATCGTCGACCACCTGACGGTTCTTCGAGGTGTTCTCCGTCAGGGGAAACGACATCAGTCGGCCACTCTCTCCTCTCGAGGGTTCGCGACCGGGACCCCCTCGTGCACGCCGCGCGGCAACAGGCTCAGTCCTGCGGCAAAGGGCGACGCCAAGCCGCGTAGACAGATTCACGCTCGGCAGTCCAGAAATCCTCCTCAGATTGCCCCTCGCTCATGCGCCCAAGCTCACGCGCAAGCGCGTAGAAGCCCGGACCCGGGTGACCACTCACGCCGACAGCTACGGCGCTCAGCATCGGCCTACCTGCCGCGACCTCATCCTCGGCAATCGCGCCAAGTATCAGACCAGTCTCGCGACCCATGTGGCTGCCTCTCTGTGGCAGCCCCATGATGACCGCCAGATCCTGATATGTGGTGACACCCCGATATTGGGCGGCACGAACAAGTTCCGCAAGAACGCGAACGTAGGTCGTGGTGCCGCGATAGCTGGCCACTGCCGAACCTCCTGAGTTGGTCTCTCAGACACGAGCCGGGAATTGACTACTCCTCCTCGAACCCGAAGCCCTCGAACCTGAGAGTCCGCGCATTCTCAGTCACGTGCATGACCGTCTTGGCGGGCACGCCGCCGGGGACGTCGGCCTCGATCTCGAGCCTGACGCGGACATCGGCGCCGGCGAGACGGTTGAGGTGCTCGACCACGTGCTCGGCCACGTCGGGCACCTGCTTGTTGAGCCGGTTCGGGTCGAGCTCGACGTTGCCCCAGAAGCGGCGCATGAGCTTCTCGGCGGGCGGCGCAGCGGGCCCGCCCGCCGCGGCGGCGGCGCCGCCAGGAGCGCTGCCGAAGTCGTCGCCGCCGAGCGGCGGCTGCTCGCCGGGCGGCGTGAACATGCGGCCGCCGTGGTCGGAGAACTCGATCGCGGCGGCCGCGTCCGCCTCCATCTGCCGCAGCGCGGCCTCCGGCTTCACCAGCACGCTCTCGTCGCTCAGCAGGATGCTGGTGTCGGCGTGACCGGCGCAGAGGTCGCGGAAGCGGCCGTCCTCGTCGACGGCCTGGGCGTAGGCGAAGGTGTCGGCCTGCCAGCTCAGTGAGCTCGCGCCCTGGCGCACCGCCTCGAGCAGGACCTGGCTGTCGCGCAGCCGCGGCAGATAGAGGTACTGGGCGAAGTACTCCCAGACGCGCTTGAGGCTCACGAAGTCCGCGTCCGGCGGCCAGAGCGGCACCCTGTCGAGCTCCATACGCAACAGCACGCCGGCGAACTGGGCGGCGAGCGTGCCGTCGTTGACCATCTTGCGGGCGACGCGCTCGGCGAGCGAGCCTTGACCGCTGACGCGCGCCTCCTGCCAAGTCACGGCCGGAGCTCCCTGGCCGCCCCCGCCGCCCTGGGCGCTCACGTCCTGACCGGGGACGAGCAGCCACTGGTAGGTCTCGGGGATGCGCTGCTCCACCGCCTCGGAGGCCGCCCTGCGCTGCTGCTCCGTCTGGCGCAGCGCGTACGGCGTGAGGCCGAGCATCTCCTTGTCGTGCTCGATCGAGGTCCAGGCGAGGTAGGCGCGGAGCGCCTGCTCGAGGTCGGCCAGGCGGGTGCGGTCGGGCGCCAGGAAGACGACCATGTTGCGGAAGCGGCGCGGCCCGCTGCCGTGACGCTCGAGGATCTGCGCCGCGGCGGCGCGGGCCGCCGTATCCTCGGTCTTGCTGGTGTGGGGATGTTCGGGCCCGAGGACGACGAGCTGGACCCGGTCCTCGTCGGAGACCTCGGCGTCGCTCGAGGGAGCGATCCGCATGGCGGCGAACTCGCTGCGCCGGCGCGCCTCCGGCTGCAGCCGCGTGAGCAGCTCCTGGCGCCACTCGTCCTCGCTCACCTGCCCGATCCGGTCGCGCGCCGTCTGCAGCACGCTGGCCTGGGTGTCGAACCAGTAGCGCCCGGCCTCGTTGTAGAGGTGGGCGGAGTGCTCGCTCATCCGGCGCAGGGCGTCGCCGATCAGCGCCGGGCTCTCCCCCGGCAGCACCGAGCCGAGCTTGATGCGGCGGTCGTCGATGCCCCGGTTGGGGCTCTTGAGTGTGGCGGCCGAGCCGAGGAACACGGTGCGCGCCGCGCGCCGGCAGGCGCGGATCTTGCCGAAGCTCGGGTTATCGTTGTCGAGGCGCAGCGGCAGCGAGTTCGCCCCGTCGATCTCCACATCGAGGATCGGCTTCCAGGCCTCCTCGAGGTAGCGCTTGAGCTCGTCGGCCACGGGAGCCATGTTGAGCGGCACCGAGGCCGGCATGATGAGCGGGCTGCGGTCCTCGCTGGCCCACAGCTCGTAGATGACGTTGGCCATGAGGCGCAGCACGCCCCGCGTGCGCTGGAAGCGCGGCAAGGTGGACCAGTCGTTGTAGAGGCGGTCGAAGAGCTCCGGGTGGATGGGGTACGCGCTCGCGATGCGACGCTCGTAGCTGCCCTCACCGCACTCGGAGGGGAACTCAGCGCGGTGCTTGGCGTAGAAGGAGCGGAAGACCTTGGCCACCGCGTCGCGCTCGCGCGCGGCCTGCGGGTCGAGCGGCTCGAAGAGGCGGCGGCGGACGATCTCGAAGCCCTCGTCGGCGGTCGCCGGCTGCCAGGGCGAGGCGGTGCGGCCGATCACGCTGCGCAGCCGATCCAGGGCGGCCTGGCCGCCCTCGCCGCCGACCTCGATGTCGCTGAGGGCGGACTCGCCGGCGGACAGGCCCGAGCGTACGCTGTCGCTGGCGGGGATGGAGATCACGACCAACGTGCCGGGGGTGGCGGCGGCCGCCTCCGTGAGCGCCTGCGCGAAGGTGAAGTGGGCGTCGAGGCTGCCGGCGGGCAGTCCGTCCATGCCGTAGAGGTGGCGCGCGTACGCGACCCACTCGTCGATCAGCACGAGGCACGGCCCGTAGCGCCGGAAGAGCTCCTCGAGGGCCGTGCCCGGGTTGGTCGCCGTGCGGTCAGCGTCAGCGACCAGCGCGTAGCCCTCGGCGCCGCCGAGCTGCCAGGCGAGCTCGCCCCAGAGGGTGTGGACCTCGGTCCCGTCTCCCTTGGCGTGCACGGTCCCGGGGCCGATCTTGGTGCCCACCAGCACGGCGCGGTTGGCCTTGGGCAGGGCCGGGACGCCGGTCTCGGTGAGCAGCTCGTCGACGCCGGCCAGCTCCGTCGCCGGCGTCCCTCCCGCGATGTGGTACAGCGCCAGCAGCGAGTGGGTCTTGCCGCCGCCGAAGTTGGTCTGCAGGTCGATCACCGGGTCGCCGCCCTCCCCGGCGAGGCGCGTGATCGCCTGGGTGAGGAGCTTGCGCAGCCCCTGGGTGATGAACGTGCGGCGGAAGAACTCGGCCGGGTCCTGGTACTCGCTCGCCGCGCCGCCCTGGTAGACCTGGTGCAGGTCGGCGGCGAACTCCGCCTGCTGGTAGCGGCCGCCGGCCACGTCCGGGTGCGGCCGCACCACCTCGCGCCACGGTTTGAGCCCCTCAGGCGTGGCCTCCTCGAACAGCGTGGCCGAGACCTGCTTGGATTTGCGGCGGCTGTACTCCTCGAACCGGATGCGCAGCAGTTCCTGCTTGCTCTCCTCGAGCGCATCGGCCTGCTCGGCGGAGACCGCCGTGAGCAGCCGCTGGATGCTGTCGAGACTGCGGTAGGTGTCGTCGGTTGAGAAGCTCTCCTGGTGGGCCCACTTGTTGCGCGCGTCGATGAGTTCGCTGACCAGCGTACGCTCGCTCTGCCCCAGCACCTTGCCGAACACCTGGTGCCAGAGCTTCCACATCACCTTGAGCTGGAACTGGACGTCGTCGAGCGAGAACTTCCGCACTTGGTATGGCTCGAGATCGAGGAGGTCGACCACGGTCGGCGCCCAGGCGTCGCCGTAGGCGCTCTTCAGCTCTCGCTCGATGTAGGGGGCGAGGCCCTCACTCAGCAGCTTGAGGGCGCCGCCTACGCGTTGGCTGTTGCTCATGGTCATGGCTCATCCTCGGCGGTCGTCGACTGTCGTGCTGAAGCTCGGATGCGTACTGCTCCCGGCGAGACGACGCTGAACGCCTCGCTCAGCCGCTCGCCATGGTCGGCCACCACTCGGGCGACTGTCTCCGCTCGGGCCTGCGACGGCAGGCTCGCGAGCCGGACCAGAATGACTCCCGCCGCCACGCGGCGCCGGCGGAAGACGAGCTCTCCGAAGTCCGTGACGCCCGGCGTGAGCTCCGCGACATAGGTGACGTCGTGGCCGTCGCTCCTCAGCCGCGCGACGACCGCGGCGTCCACGGCCTCGTCAGCGAGCAGCCTCACGCGGATCTTGAGATCGGGTAGACGACGTCGGCGTGCATGACCTCCGCCCCGAAACGAAGGGCGGCGAGCACACCGTCCCGCGTCAGTCGCGGGTGGGCCTCGAGAAGCTGTTCAATGGTGTTGCCTGCACCAAGCTCCTCCAGAATCTGCTCGACGGTGATGCGCGTCCCCTCGACCACGGGCTTGCCCATCATCACCGCAGGGTCGGCTGTGATCTGTTGACCTGTCATTGTGGACACCTCCCTCCCCCGCAAGATACCAGCAACTCCCAGGTGCCTGAGTCGCGTCGGACTTGGAGAGGCGTGACGGACATCGCTGCTCACACCCCAAGACTCGTCTGCGATGGACCGGCGGTAGGTTCCGTCGCGGCCAGCTGCTGTATCTGCGGCCATGCGACGACGAGCGCGTTGTAGGCGCGCGCCTCCTGCGCCCACTTCTTGCGCTCGCAGATCAGATACAGGCGGTAGGCGAGGTCGCGCGCGGCCTCAGCGTTGGCGCCGAGCTGCCGCACGAGTGCCGCGGCGGCGGCTTCTCCTTCGTCTAGCCGCCGGATCAGATGCTGCGTCATCTCCCACTTGGTGAGCCGCTCGTCGGTCGCGGGGTCCCACCCCTCGTCCAACTCGTCCCGCCGCAGCAGACGCACCTTGCCGGCCCTGGCCTCGAGGATGCCGGCCTCGACCATGCCGTCCACCGACGTGACCTTGGCCTTGGAGAGCAGCTCGGCGCGGCCGAACTCGCCCGCCTCCATGCCGTGCTCCGAGAACCAGGCGATCGCCCACTGCGTATCCGCGTCGAACTCGCCCTCCTGCTCGGCGACCACTTCATCAAGCGCTTGATTGATGAGCCCGAGCGCGGTGCGGACCGACATCGGCGAGCCGTCGGCCTCCAGCACCTTCGAGTAGCGGGAGAAGACGGCCATGCCGGGGCCGATGGACGCCTGCGCGAGGTCGACCGGGGCGATGTTGCCGTGCTGCAGGCGGCGGAGCGCCTCTGGCAGATCGGACTTCAGGGCGGAGAGGAACTCACGGCGGGATGCAAGCGGGTCGCTGGCACGCCGAGCGCGGCACACTAAGACAATCGAAGATGCAAGAGCGCCCATGTCCTTCTTGAGCGCGCTGGTCAACTCGGAGCGAATGGGCCACGTCCCAACAACGGAGAAGCCAGCATTGAGCAGACCGCTCAGCATCCGCTCCCAACCAGTCGATGCCAAAGCGCCATCGCCCCCTGCCGCTTCGCTTTGCTTATAACCGTAGTACACGGTCAGAGGATAGTCGCTGCGTGCGCCCGCCCGGACACGACGAAAAGCTTCAGCAAGTCCGGTCTCGAAGAAGGTCTCTGCTTCGCGTTTTCCTCCATCAAAACGATAGGGAGAGGCAATCAGCTCTTGATGCTTCGGCGTTAGCAGAGTACTGAACACGTTCGGGTGGATGCTCTTCAGACACCCCCGCAACCAGACATAGAAAAAGTCCGAGAGATCCGCGTAGCCAATGTTGTCGTAGTAAGGGGGATCCGTGGAGATCACCGGCCAGCCTAGATGCGCCGTGGCGGCGGCATCCCTCTGTTCCACTGTGCCGACCACTGGGCCATCGAGCTTGTCTAGTACTTCGGACACAGACCACACCGTTCCAGCAATGTCTCCGCCAGCACCAGCGACAGGATTCGTTTCCGCGTAATCCCACGTCATCGGCAGAGCCTGCCTTCCCAAGGCGCCCGCGAGCCGGTCCATACCCGCCTCCCAGATGGCCAGCGTGCAGTTCCTGCTTGCTGCCTTACTCACCCCGAACGCCAGATATGTGGCGACGGCGTCGGCGTAGCTGGACGCCGTCGCCGCGTCGCCCGGTGATGCCTCCGACAGACCAGGGCCCCCAGGCAGGTCGGCTGCCGAGGCATCCGCCAGCACGCGCTCGCGAGTCTCAGCGACAAGGTCGCTAAACGTGGTGAGCGCGACGAGCTGTCGGTCTGTGAACAGATCCGCGAAACTCGTCATGCCGTAATTGGGCGTCTTGAAGTCGCGAGGGTTGTGCGGTAGCTCCACGTCGGGCTTCCACGCGGGTGCAGCGCTCTCGGCAACAGTGACTTGTGTATCGTCCGGATTCACGTAGATGCGACCGCCCTGGCCCTTCGCAACAACCGCCATGAGTCGGACGCCCAATCCGCGCGCCTGACCCTCCGCTCGGACGTGGGGAAACGGAACGTTGCTCCCACACACGATGCAGCGTGCTCCCCTCCGATTGACTGTGCCCTCTGGCGCCACACCGATTCCCGTTCTCACCTCAAAATGGACTGTCTTCGCGGCGTGGTCGACGATCGGCTCGACCCACGCCTGCTTCCCCTTCTTCGTCGAGAGCGCGAAGGAGCGCACCAACGGCATCTCCGCACCGCAGGCAGGGTTAGGGCATTTCACCGTCCGCGCCCACAGCCAGGCGATCACCGTCGCCTCGCCGCCCCCGTGCTCGGGCGGCAGCGTCACCTTCGGATAGAGGTGGCCGATCCGTCGCTCGGCCTCGTCGCGCATCCAGCGACCGTAATAGCGCACGTCCTCGGCGAGACCCTGAGCGCCACGCCAGCCGCCCGTTTGGAGTTTCTCCCGCGCCTCGGGGTTGACCGGCGGCATACCGGCGAACCTGGGCGGGATCTCGATGAGCGCCTTGGTGATGAGTACGGCGACCGGGTTGAGGTCACTGGCATGAGCCTCAAGGCCGAGGCGCTGGGCCTCGAGCGGGATCGAGCCGCCGCCGCAGAAGGGGTCGAGCACCGGCGGCGGGTTCCCGTCCGTGGAGCGCAGGATCTCGGCGCGGGCGGCGGTCAGCACCTCCTCGTCGGTCGAGTTTTCCCACTTCACGAGCTCCTCGATGATGCGGAAGAGGCGGCGACGCTCCTCTTCCTGCGCCTCCTCGGTGGGGAACTCCTCCGGGTGCGCCGAGGGGTCGTCGACGAGCGAGGCAAAGAGCACGGCGCGGCAGGCGGCCAGCGGGCGCCGCGCCCACCACAGATGCAACGTGGAGGGGTGGCCGTGACGGATGGACTTCTCACGCGCCGACTCGCGGTTGATCGCCTCGAGCGGCAGCGCGACCTCGATGAGCTTCTTCTTGTGCTGGATCATCCGGGCTCCATGGCAGCCGACGAAGACGGTGTTGAGTAGGCCATCCTCACACATTGCGCAGCCGTGTCAGGGATTTCCTCGCGTGACAGACTCGCGAAGTGGGTCAGGGCGGCCAGCCCCTTGCCGCGCTTCTTCGTCTGCCCAAGTGAGATGCCACAGCTATACTCGATATCCGGTCGAAAGACGTGGATCTTCGAGGAATCAGCGCAAACACTGGCTATCTGGGCATTCATGTCAAACGTCCTCTTCCTGGATACGAGGTCTTCACCCGAGCAGCCGGGCGGAATCGGGTCCTCGTCGTGCACGACGCAGTAGTCAAGATCGAATGCCTTGCATATCTGGATGTACAAAGGAAGATTGTGCTTGCCCCCGCAGTCAATCACTGAGACGCTCGCGTCCCCAACACCAAGCCTGTCGGCAAGATACGGGAGCAGCACTTTCTCCGTCTCGCCCTCCACCAGCACGACTCGCCGCGCAAAGAGCATCTCCGCTCTGTTGGGGTCGATCCAAGCGGCCATGTGAAACCGCGCCTTCTCGCTCTTCGAGTCTCCGCCCTCGAACAGATCGTCCGAGCATTGGCGTACTCGCGAACCATCAGCCGGGCGGTCGCGAGAAACGATGCAGATGTCCCTGTAGTTGCTGAGATCCACGAAGTGCGTACTGTGCGTCGCCAGCAGCACCTGATGCCCATCCATCTCCGCTAGCTCGCGCAACGCTGCGCCAAACTGCCGCTGGGCTTGTGGATGCAAGTACAACTCCGGTTCCTCGACGGCGAAAACAAGCGACTCTGACGACTTCCTGGGGGCGGGATCCTTGGACAAGGCGGCATCACGAAGAACGCGCGACCAGACTCTAATCAGAGCAAACAGCGTGGCTCGCTGGAGACCATGTCCCTTGGCCTCAGCCGGCGTCTCGACTCCATCGTCCAGTCTTAGCTCCGTTCCCAGTTCGAACAGCCGATCGACGGTCGGTGGTACCACATCGATGAAGACACCACATTGCCACGCCGCCAACTCCTGGCTCACCTGTGACTCCAGTTTGCCGATGCCAGTAGCTTCGCGACCCGCGTCTCCCCTCGGCGGGCAAAGAGATGCAGCGGCCTTCTGAAGCTGCTTCTGGGCTTGCACCAACATCGGGTCGTTATCCGCCATCTCTCGGACAACCCTCTGAACAAGCCTTCCAAGCGAGGTTCCTGATCTCACCCTTGTCTCGTCGCTGAGGTCACGGACGGCGGGAATCAGGTAGAACTCCGGAAGGATTCCCGCTGCTATGTTCTTGGGCCCAAGGAAGTCCTTGGTCTCCAGGTACTCAGAGAACACGAGCTCATCTCGGTGCGCGTCGATGTAAGCATCCTGAACCGCTTCCACCTCACGTTTGGTGATCCGACCGCTTCTATCGAGCAATGGCTGCAGTTCAGGCACCGACGGTGCGAGCTCTTCGAGAACAGTGCGCTTGGCGAGCTCATCCACAGACGTTGACTTCAGCCACCACTCATTCGGGTCTTGAATGTAGCCGTGGTACGAAACCTCGATTCCCTCGCCTATTCGGAAGGCTTGTTTGCGCACCGTGAACGAGCCGTCCCTGCGCACATACTTCTTGAACGTGGTCCGCTCCTGATCCGTCAGATCCACGAAGGTGATCTCGACGAAGAGCTGGCACGAGCAGTCATCCTCACAGTAGAAGAAGTCACTTGCCGCTGGCTTCACTGACGTGAGCGCAAACTCAATTGCGCTGAGGACGTTCGACTTCCCATGGTTGTTCGGCCCCAGTAGCACTACATGCGGACTGCAGTCGATAGTCATGTCGCGGATACTGCGGTAGTTCGAGATGACGACTCGCGTCATGCGCATCGCTTGGTCCTCGCCTGGGTGATGCTGTCGTACTCCGTCACGACGGCTCGCCTCCATGCTTCATCAGCGCGCTGATGCTGTGGTTCACGCTCGTGACCCCGAAGCCCGGCTCCTCGTAGGGGAAGCCGCGCACGTAGGTCACTTTGCTGGGCTCGTCATCGCTCACCTCGACGAGAGCGAGGATGTGGTTCTCGGCGGTGTTGAGGGCGTGCAACAGTTCGTTTCTCGTGATGGTCACTGTAGACGCACCGGCGACCCGGCCCTTCACCTCGATGAAGTAGCTGCGCCCCGCGATAGGGTCACGCGAGATGATGTCGTAGCCGGGGTTGAAGTGGTCCTGCTCCTCCGGCACGCGGCCGAGCTCACGCTCCGCCTGCATGACCGCATCGACGGCGATGCGCTCGGTCACGCCCGTGTCCTCGGGACGGCCGGCGGCGCGCGGCTCGCCCCGCAGCTGCGCCAGCAGCCCTGCGGGGACGACGAGCGCGCCGCCGACGACGACCGGCGGCTGCGCCGAGAGCTGCCGCTCCTGCTCGATCTCCTCGAGGCGCCGCTTGAGCCGCTCGGCGAGCTCCTCGGCGCGCTGGCGGGCCATCGCCGAGTTGAGCCCGTGTTTGGCGCCCTTGCCGGCGAGCTCCTTCTCCTTGAGCTGCGTGGCGCGTTGGTCCCAGTAGTTGATCTCGGCGGTGAGGCGCTCGCGCACCGCGCCCTCCACGCGGGTGAGCCGGTCGAGCGTGCGCGCACGCACCTCCTCCAGATGGGCCGGCACCGCGTGCACGACCGCGTAGTCCATGCCCTTGGCCTCGAGCCCTCCGGCCAGCCAGGCGTCGGCGAGCAGCGGCCGGACGAGCTCGAGCTCCTCCGGCTCGGCCGGCCGGTAGTCGAGGTACGGCGCGTAGCCGGCGTGGCGCGCCTCTCCCCCGCGCTCGATCTCAATGAACTCGAAGCGCCGGGAGACGACGCGGCGCCGACCGTCCTGCCCGCTGCGTCCGTCCTGGATCGCGTGCTCCAGGTAGATGAGCGCCCGCGGCTCCTCCCGTGAGTCGCCCTCGGCCACCAGGACGGCGCCGTCCTTGAGCAGCGTGCGGTAGCGCAGCAGCACCACGTCGATGACCGCGTCGAGCAACGGATGCCCGGGGCAGACGAACTCGGCCACCGGCTTGCCGCACACCGTGACCTGCTCCTTGTCGAAGGTGATGCGCTCGTAGCGCCTCAGCACCAGGCCGAGGCCGGCGTTGACGGCCGCCTGGCGGACCTCCGCCGGCACGTTTCGCACCTCGTAGCGCCCGGGCTCGCGCCTGCTCACGCTGCCGCCCAGGCGCGCGAACGCCTCGATGAAGAAGCTGCGGATGAAGTGCGGCTGCAGCCGCCGCGCCTCCGCCCTCTCCATCTCGTCGCGGATGCGGTCCACCTGGGCCGAGCCCATCACGTCCCGCGCCAGGGCGCGCTCGGCGAGCACCTTCTGCAGGTTGCTGCCCACGGCCTTGTCCACGCTCTGGTCGAGCCGCGCCCTGACCTCGGGCCGCTCGCCGTAGCGGATCGCCTCGAGCAGCAGGTCGCGCAGCGACGTATCCTCGAACACGCCCTCGTCGCTGAGCACGTCGAACACCTGGTCGCCGAGCACGTTGCGCATCTCGTCCAGCTTGTCGAGCAGGCGCACGAACACGGCGCCCTCGCGCGTCTCGTGCGCCACCAGGTTCCAGAGGTGGCAGACCTCGGTCTGCCCGATGCGGTGGATGCGCCCGAACCGCTGCTCGATGCGGTTGGGGTTCCAGGGCAGGTCGTAGTTGACCATGAGGTGGGCGCGCTGCAGGTTGATGCCCTCGCCTGCCGCGTCGGTCGCGACCAGCACGAGCGCGTCCTTGTCCTGGGTGAAGTACTCCTGCCGCTCGCGGCGCTGCTGGCGGCCCACGCCCCCGTGGATCGCGACCACGGCCTCAGGGCGGCCCAGCACGAGGCGGATCTTCTCGACCAGGTAGTTGAGCGTGTCGCGGTGCTCGGTGAAGACGATGAGCTTGCGGCGCTCGCCGTTCTCGTCGAACATGAGCGAGCCGTCGCCGGCGCCGTCGCGCGACCCGCCGCCCTGCAGCAGCGCGCTGAGCTCCTCCCACTTGCGGTCGCAGTTGGCGCGGCGCACGTCGTGGGCGAGCGCCTCGAGGCGTTTGAGCGTCTCGATCTCGTACTCGAGCTCGGCGACGGTGTGCGCCGCCGAGGCGAGGTCCACGACCTCCTCCTCCAGCTGCTCGAGCTCCTCGTCGGGCAGGTCGTCGACGTCCTCGAAGTCCTCGATGTCGAACCCGGGCGGCATGACGGACCCGAGCTCACCGGCGCCGACCGCCGCGAGCGCCTCCTCCCTGGCCGCTTGGCCGCGGGCCAGGAGCCTGGTCTCGGCCAGCTTGCCCTCGAGCCGCTTGCGGCGGCGTTCGAGCGACTTGTAGATCGCCTCGGGCGACGACGCCAGGCGCCGCTGCAGCGTCGTGAGCGCGAGGCCCACGGCCATACGCCGGCGGCCCCCGCCCTCCTCCCGGGCGAAGCGTTCGGCGCGGTTCATCTCCTCCGTCACGTAGGTCGTGACCTCCTCGTAGAGCCGCGCCTCGTCGTCAGAGAGCGTGTACTTGACCGCGTAGGCCCGCCGCTCCGGGAAGAGCGGGCGGCCGTCCATCTTGACGAGTTGCTCCTTGGAGAGGCGGCGCATCAGGTCGCGCGCGCCGCGCTCGCCGGCCTCCTTCCTCTTGCCGCGCACCTTGCCGGCGAAGCGGTCGCGGTCGAGCAGCGCCATGAAGAGGTCGAAGTCGTCGGGCTTGCCCGAGTGCGGCGTCGCGGTCATGAGGAGCAGGTGACGCGAGATCTGCCCGAGCTTCTCGCCCAGCAGGTAGCGTTTGGTCTTCCTGACCTCGCTGCCGAAGTAGTGCGCCGCCATCTTGTGGGCCTCGTCGCAGATCACGAGGTCGAAGTGACGCTCCCGGCCGGCGGCCTGGAGCTTGGCCTGCAGCTCCTCGTTGCGTGAGAGGTGGTCGAGGCGCGCCACCAGCAGGTCCTTCTCGAGGAAGGGGTTGCCGGCGTAGGAGGCGTCGATCATCTGGCGGGTCACGATCTCGAAGCCGAGGTGGAACTTCTCGCGCATCTCGTCCTGCCACTGGTCGACCAGCACGCCGGGGCAGACGATGAGCACGCGCCTCGCGTCGCCGCGGACCATGAGCTCCTTGATGAGCAGGCCGGCCATGATGGTCTTGCCGGCGCCGGGGTCGTCGGCGAGCAGGAAGTGCAGCGGCTGACGCGTGAGCATCTCCTCGTACACCGCCGTGATCTGGTGCGGCAGCGGCACTACGTTGGAGGTGCTCACCGCGAGCAGCGGATCGAAGAGGTAGGCGAGCTGGATGCGGCGCGCCTCGCTCACGAGGCGGAAGAGCGCGCCGTCGGCGCCGAGCGACCAGGCGCGGCCGGGCGCCTCCACGCCGAGGCGCGCCTCGTCGTCGCGGTACAGCAACTGACTGCCGGTGCGCCCGGCCTCGTCGCGGTACGTGAGCGTAAGCGCCGCGCCGCCGTGCCACTCCACCGCGACCACGGTCACCGCCTGGCCGGCCACCACCCCGGTGGCGCGCGCTCCGGGCGCGAGGTCCTCAAGACGCGTCACTGAGCTTTCCTTCCCTCCCCTGGGGCTCCCGCAGAGCGATCCCGCCTGCCTCTCTCGCCTCTCCTATCGGCGGACCCCACCGCCAAGCTTGAATCCGGCCCAGGGCCGGACTCTGCGACGATCATGACTGTAACAGCAGAGGGTGACAGATGCAGAAGGGAGGCGGAACGCAGGCTGGTCAGGCGCGGGGCGCACGCAGAGCCGCGGATTTCCGCCGCAGGTCGCCAGGTCCCCCTACAGGATCCGGCCGCGGGCTCCGATATGCTGGCTGGAGTGCCGACACGGCGCTCACGTCAACGGCCGCGCGGCGGGGCTGGTCGCACGGCAGACATGGCTACGGAGGGAGAGGGCGATGACGGGCTTTCGCAAGGGTCTGGCGCTGGTGGCGGTCGCCGC
>Ga0255341_1001747_pt1 | contig 29583 bp, 24 predicted proteins | sample wastewater_treat_8_FD_192418 | JGI IMG/M metagenome (GOLD analysis project Ga0255341, IMG submission 192418) | Wastewater microbial communities from Lulu Island WWTP, Vancouver, Canada - plant12 | ecosystem: Engineered > WWTP > Wastewater > Unclassified | place: Canada: Vancouver, British...
TGCCCTGCATTTCTCCGGCTTCATGACCACCCCCTCCGATAACCCAAAGCCGCAGAAACTCCAAAAGAGCCTCGGACACGCCCTATTTTACGCCATGGCCTGAGCCCCTACGGGCCAAACTCCAGTCTGCGCTCAACGAGCGCAGCTACAGAACAGCCTTTCGGCGGCTGGACGCCGCCGGTCCACGCTAGGAACCGGAACGGCCCGGCGGGTCCGGCGGCCTTTCTCTGCCTTCCCAATCCCGGCAGTTTCCCGAACCCTCCCCCCGGCGCAACGAATAATGTTTGACCCAGTCTTGGCCCGTATCTATCCTACCGCCAGACAGTCGGTTTCTAGGCCGCACAGGAACTTTGAAGTTCGATGAATAAACACCGATTCGCCGGAGGAAATAATGGAACCAGTATTCACATTGCAGTGGCCTGAGTTTGTGGTGGCAGAGCGGTTGCAGTCTTTGCTACCTCGGAAGGATGGCTATTCTGTATTTATACCGTTGTCGCGACAAGAGAAGGGAATCGACCTCGCGGTTCTACATCGCTCGGCAAACGGCAGGACAACCGCCAAGACATTTCAGGTGAAGGCATCCCGGACACACCAGCCTGCTCCCCCCAAACGAAAAGCGACCATTCGGTTTCAGCACAATACATGGTTCAACTGTTTCAATGTCCCTGATCTAGCAGATTACGTGATTCTTGTCGGGATGTACGCACCCGATTTGGGAAGGACCGCAAGGGTATCGGCGACATGGTACAAGGATTGTTCCTTGATCTTCACGCGAGACGAGATGCGGGAGTTTTTTACGAAATGCAGGACAGCCAGCGGGAAACCGGATCGCATGTTTGGATTTGGATTCAATGACATGTCGAAGATCGTACTGAACCGGGGCGACATGACCCGCTTGAGGCAGGACTTCTCTGGGTATCTTTTGGAGCGAAGGCTCGAGAAACTGATAAGGAAATGATCGGCAAAACAGTGCATCAGCCGTGACGTCCGCAGGGGGGGGGGAGGGGTGTTTTGGGAGAGGGATTTGCGGGGGAACGGGGGTGTTTTGTAAAAAATGCGGTGATTTGTGAATGATTGCATAAAAAAGGCGGGGATTGCGGAAATTGCGGATTGGGGGTTGGAAATGGGTGAAAATGGGGAAAAGGGGGTTGAAATCGCTGAAATTGGTCAAAAAATGGCATAATTTTGGGTTTTTGGGTTAAAAATGGTTGACAGGGGGCTGTTTTTGTAAGTTTATGCGGAAAAAGCAGAAAAAAATGGGTTTTTCAGGGTGTTGGATGGTGCGTGGAAGAGTAGGAATGTGAAAGAGGGCGGAGATGAGTAATGCCAGATTGAATGCGATTGCGGCGGTGACGAATTACCGGGCGACGGCTCCGGCGCTGGATTTTTCCAAGACGCCGGCGCGGGAGTTGTTCGGGGCGAATGTGTTTGATGACCGGGTGATGAAGGCGCGGCTGCCGAAGCCGGTGTATGAGGCGCTGCGGCGGACGATTGATGAGCGCGAAAAGCTGGATGTGACCGTGGCGAGCGCGGTGGCGGATGCCATGCGGGCGTGGGCGATTGAAAAGGGGGCGACGCATTACGCGCATGTATTTTATCCGCTGACGGGGCTGACGGCGGAGAAGCATGATAGTTTTCTGGAGCCGGACGGGCAGGGGGGGGCGTTGGAGGAGTTTTCGGCGCGTCATTTGATTATGGGCGAGTCGGATGCGTCGAATTTTCCGTCGGGGGGGATTCGGGCGACGTTTGAGGCGCGGGGGTACACGGCCTGGGATGTGACGAGTCCGGCGTACATTCTGGAGAATCCCAACGGCAGCATTTTGTGTATTCCCACGGCGTTTTGTTCGTGGACGGGGGAGGTGCTGGACAAAAAGACGCCGCTGCTGCGTTCTTTGCAGGCGCTGGATACGCAGGCGCGGCGCGTGTTGCGGGTGTTCGGCGAAAAGGAGCCGGGCATGGTGACGGCTACGGCGGGCTGCGAGCAGGAGTATTTTCTGGTGGACCGCAATTTCTTTTTCGCGCGGCCGGATTTAATCAGCGCGGGGCGCACGTTGTTCGGGGCGAAGCCGCCGAAGGGTCAGGAGATGGAGGACCAGTATTTCGGGGCGATTCCGGAGCGGGTGCTGGCGTTTATGCTGGAGGTCGAGCGCGAGCTGTACAAGCTGGGGGTGCCGGTGAAGACGCGGCATAACGAGGTGGCGCCGGGGCAGTATGAGCTGGCGCCGGTGTACGAGACGGCCAACGTGGCGGCGGATCACCAGTATTTGACGATGACGGTGTTGCAGCGCGTGGCGCAGAAGTATGGCATGACGTGTCTGCTGCACGAAAAACCGTTTGCGGGCATCAATGGCTCCGGCAAGCATCTGAATTGGTCGCTGAGCACGAATCATGTGAATTTGCTGGAGCCGGGCGATACGCCGCATCGCAATATGCGGTTTTTGGCGTTTTGCGCGGCGGTGATTCGGGCCGTGGACAAGCACGCGACGCTGCTGCGGGCTTCCGTGGCGCATTCGGGCAACGACCACCGGCTGGGGGCGAATGAAGCGCCGCCGGCGATTCTTTCCATTTATCTGGGTGAGCAACTGACGGAGGTTTTCGAGGGAATCGCGCGCGGCGGAACGGGCAAGGCGGCGCGGCCGGGCTTGCTGACGATTGGCGTGGATGTGCTGCCGCCGCTGCCGAAGGATGCGGGGGACCGCAACCGCACAAGCCCGTTTGCTTTCACCGGCAACAAGTTTGAGTTTCGCGCGGTGGGGGCGAGTCAGTCGGTGGCGAGTCCGCTGGTGATTTTGAATACCATTGTGGCGGATTCGCTGGCGGACATGGCGGATGAGCTGGAGGCGGCGAAGATTCGCACGCCGGAGGATTTGGCGGCGGCTGTGCAGAAGAGCATCCGCCAGATTATGAAGGCGCACGGGCGCATCATTTTCAACGGCGACAATTATTCCGCGGCGTGGCGCGCGGAGGCGGCGCGGCGCGGGCTGGCGCACGCGCCGACGACGGATGTGGCTTTCCCGGCGACGGAAACGCCGGCGAATGACGCGGTGTTTGAGCGTATGCAGGTGCTGACGCGCCGCGAGTTTCACAGTCGCAACGAAATCTATCTGGATAAGTACGTCAAGGAAGTGATGATTGAGGCGCGGCTGACGTTTGAAATCGCGAAGACGTTGATTTTCCCGGCGGCGGTGAGGTATCAGAAACTGCTGGCGGAGACGTCGCTGACGTTGCAGTCGCTGGGCAAGGGGCATTGTACGACGGTGCTGGATGAGGTGTGCGAGCTGGAGGCGGAATTGCAGGGGCGGATTGCGGCTTTGCGCAAGGTGATTGAAAAAGAGCCGGCGGGTTCGGCGGCTGTGCGCGCGCGGCGGTGCCGACGGAAAATCATCCCGGCGATGAACGCGGTGCGCAAGGTGGCGGATGCGCTGGAGAATATCGTTTCCGACGAGTACTGGCCGCTGCCGACGTATCAGGAAATGCTGTTCATCAAGTAGGCGAGGGGGGCGCGCAAGCGATGAATGAGGTCATGCTAGGCGAATACGAGGTTCCCGATGCCTCGCGCTTGCTTGGTGCGTTGGAGAAGGCCGCGATTGCCGTCCGCGTGGATGAATTAGATGAGCGACATCGAATCAATTCCAGGGGGGCGTTTGGGCGTTGCAGCCGCATCCGGGTGTGGGTTGAGCCGGCTGACCTGGAAAGGGCACAGCACATTCAGACCGCATGCTTGAAGATTACCATCTGAGGGCATGGATGCAGAAAAGCGACGTTTGCCGGATGGGAGGATAAAACTTTTTGTGTGTGGCGCGGGGAATATGCTACAAGGCTTCCCCGTGAAAGCCCCGAGTCGGGGCGGAAGGCGATAAGTGCATGACGATGAATGATTCCAAGAATGTCCGCCCGTTTGATGTGCGTGGCGTCGCGGGTTTGGCGCGCATCGCGCTGGCGGATGACGAAGCGGCTGCGTTGCAGACGCAGGTCGAGGGTATTCTGGCGTGGACGCGGCAGTTGCAAGAGGTGGATGTGAAGGACGTGCCGCCTACGGAAAGCGTGGCGGATGGCGAGACGGTCTGGCGCGAGGATGTGCCGGAGGCGGGGCTGGAGCGCGAGGCCGCGTTGAAAAATGCGCCGCTGTCGCGTCAGGGGCAATTTGTTGTGCCGAAGGTGCTGGAATGAGCGGGTCGCCGGTGGATTGGGGTGTGTCGGAGGCCGCGGATGCGCTGGCGCGCAAGGAGGTGTCGGCGGTTGAGCTGGCGCAGGCGCTGTTGGCGAGGGCGGACAAACTGGAGCCGCAACTGAACGCGCTGACCTGGCGCGATTCCGAGGCTGTATTGACGGCGGCGCGCGCCGCGGATGAGGCGCGGGCGGGCGGCGATTCGCGCCCGCTGCTGGGCGTTCCGGTTGCCGTCAAGGATGTGCTGAGTGTCGCGGGGCAGCCTTGCACGGCGGGGTCGAAGATTTTGCAGGGGTATGTCGCGCCGTTTGACGCGACCGCCATTGCGCGTTTGCGCGCGGCGGGGTGCATCTTCATCGCGCGCACGAATACCGATGAATTTGCGATGGGCGGCAGCACCGAAACCAGCGTGTATGGCCCCACGCGCAATCCGTGGGATGTGGCGCGGGTGCCGGGCGGCTCCAGCGGCGGGTCGGCGGCGGCGGTGGCGGCGCGGTTGGCGCCGGCGGCGCTGGCGACCGATTCCAGCGGCAGCATTCGCCAGCCCGCGGCTTTTTGCGGGGTGACGGGCTTTAAGCCGTCGTATGGGCGGGTGTCGCGCTTCGGATGCGTGGCGCTGGCGTCGTCGTTGGATCAGGTTGGGCCGATGGCGCGCAGCGTGGCGGACGCGGCGGCGATTTATCAGGCGATGGCCGGGCACGATGCGCGCGATTCCACGACATCGGCGCGGCCGGTGGGGGATGTGCTGGCGGCTGTGCGCGCGGCGAAGGATTTGTGCGGCTTGAAGCTGGGGGTTCCCGCCGAGTTTTTCATGCCGGAGCTGGATGCCGGCGTGGCGCAACGGGTGCGCGCGGCGGTGGACGAGTGCCGCGCGCTGGGTGCGCAAATAGTGGAGGTGTCGCTGCCGCACACGGCGTATGGCATGGCGGATTATTTTGTTTTGAGCGCGGCGGAGGCTTCGTCCAATTTGGCACGTTATGACGGTGTGCGCTATGGATTCCGCGCCGACGCCGATGAGCTGGGCGACATGTATGACCAGACGCGCGGGCAGGGATTCGGCGCGGAGGTCAAACGGCGGTTGCTGGTGGGCACCTATGTGCTGTGTCGCGGCGCGGCGGAGGAATACTATCGGCGGGCGCAGCAGGTGCGCACGCGGATTCGCCGCGATTTTGAGCAGGCGTTCGCCGCGTGCGATGCGATTGCGGGGCCCGTGACGCTGACGGCGGCGTTTCCGCTGGGCGCGCGTCGCGATGACCCGGTGAGCATGTATCGCGGCGACAGTTTGACGGCCACGGCGAATCTGGCGGGCCTTTGCGCGCTGAGCGTGCCGTGCGGATTCACGGCGGAAGGGCTGCCCGTGGGTTTGCAGATTCTGGCGCCCGCGTTTCACGATGAGTTGGCCTTGCGCATTGGCGCGGCCTATCAACAGGCGACCGCCTGGCATGAGTCGCGCCCGCCGATGGGAGAAGATTGAGCGCCCGTTCGTGGCGAAGGAATTGATGATGAGCGATTACATTGCATCCATTGGGCTGGAAGTTCACGTGCAGTTGAAGACGCGCTCCAAAATGTTTTGCGCCTGCCCCGCGCACGACGAGAGCGAGCCGAACACGGCCGTGTGTCCGGGGTGTCTGGGCATGCCCGGAACGCTGCCGGTGATTAACCGCGAGGCGATTCGCAAGACGGTGAAAGTCGGCCTGATGATTGGTTCGAAAATCAACCGGCGCAGCACGTTCGACCGCAAAAATTATTTTTATCCGGACGTTTCCAAAAATGTGCAGATTACGCAGGCGGCCGCGCCGCTGTGCGTGGGCGGGGGGATTGAAATTGATGTCGGCGGGCAAAAGAAATTCATCCGGGTGAATCATATTCATCAGGAAGAAGATGTTGCGAAGAGTTTGCACATGGAGCATTCGACGTGGATTGACTTCAATCGCGCCGGGATGGCGCTGATGGAGTTGGTGACGGAGCCGGATATGGCCAGCCCTGATGAGGCGGTGGCCTTTTTGGTGGCTCTCAAGGAAATGCTGGTGTACGCCGGCATCAGCGATTGCAATTTGGAATTGGGGCATGTGCGCTGCGATGTCAATTCGTCGGTTCGGCCCGTTGGCAGCGAGCAGCTTGGGGTGAAGACCGAGCTGAAAAACATGAATACGTTCAAGGGCATTCACCGCGCGCTGGAATATGAAATTGAGCGCCAGATGGAAACGTTGCGCGCGGGCGGAACGGTGGTGCAGGAAACCCGCCGGTGGGATGACCCGACCGGCCAGACGCTGCCCATGCGCACGAAGGAAAGCGCCCATGATTATCGCTATTTCCATGAGCCGGATTTGCCGCCGATTGTGCTGGATGATGCCACCATTGAGGGGTGGCGCGCGGAGCTGCCCGAATTGCCGGCGGCGAAGCGGGCGCGTTTTATGGCCGACTATGGCTTGCCCGAATACGACGCGGGTGTGCTGACGGCGGACCGGGCCATCGCGGATTATTTTGAGGCCGTTGCGAAAAAATCGGGCCAATTCAAGGCGTCTTCCAACTGGGTGATGGGCGAGTTGCTGCGGGCGCTGGGCGAGCAGGGCGAAACCATTGCCGCCGCGAAAATCACGCCGGATGCGCTGGCGGCGCTGATTGCGCTGGTCGAGGCGCAAACCATCAGCCATTCCGCCGCGAAAGAGGTTTTTCAGGAACTATTTGAAAACGGCGGCGACCCGGAAGCTCTCGTGAAGGAGAAGGGGTTGGCGCAGGTCAGCGACACCGGCATGATTGACCAGCTGGCGGAACAGGCGATTGCCGCGAATCCCAAGGTGGCGGAAGATTATCGCGCCGGCAAAGAAGCGGCGCTGAAGTTCCTGATGGGGCAGGTGATGAAACTTTCGCGCGGGGCGGCCAATCCCCAGTTGGCCACCGAGGCGTTGCGGCGCAAATTGCAATAAGCCGTTTTTAGGTGCAGGGGGCGGGGGCTTCCGATGAGGGGTTGTTCTCGTCGGGGGGCGGGTCGTAGGGCGATTGCACGGGGACATGGAAGTGCGTGGGCACGGGCATCTCGTCCTCGTAGGAGGGCGGGGGCTCGTGGAGCATGGCGAGATAGGCTTCGGGGTTGACGCGGGACGGCGGCGAGAAGGCTCCCGCGGTCTGGGCCGGTTTTTCCAGCTTGGTTTGCTTGACCCAGAAGTCGGGCTGGCGTTCGGCGAAGGCAATGGACTTGGCGCGGCGGACGAGGCGGTCGAGGTCTTCCACGTAGCGCGAGAGGTAGTAGCCGCCGATGGGGGTGATTCTCTTTTCGCGGGCGGCCTGGGCGAAGGCGGCTTTGGCGTCCATGGACTGCACCATGTAGGCGTCGCGCGCGCGCAGAATTTCGCGGGCGGTGTCCTGGAAGGAGGCATGGTCGGGGTCAAAGGATTGTGCCATGAAGGTGATGACATGCTTGGCGGAGCAGAAGAGCGAGAACCAGATGCGGAAGAGGTCTTCGGGGATCATGGCTTCGGGAACCTTGAAGCGCTCGACGGAGTTGGTGCCGATATGGGTCAGGTGATCGCCAATGCGTTCGATGTCTTTCATGCAGCGGTCCAGATGCTGCAGGAAGATCGTTTGGCGGCGGGAGAGATAGAGCTTGGTGAGTTTGTTGAAGTAGTCGCCCATGGATTGGCGGACTTCGTTGATGATTTCCTCGTTGGCGATTAGGCGGCGGAATGTTTTGCGGGTGGGCGCAAGAACCAGTTCGCCGATTAGCACCATGCTGTCCACGCAGACTTCGGCCATGCGGCGCAGCTCCCGGATGACGGCGGCGAAGGCTTGTTCGGGTTTGGCGAGGCATTTGGCATCGAGGAAAGACGGCGCGGGGGGTGGCTCGGAGGATGGCGTGAGCCAATTCACCAGACGGGTGAAGGCGTGTGAAAAAGGCAGCAGGACAATCGTGGCGAACAGCATCGCGAAGGTGTGTGAATTCGCGGCTTGCCGCAACAGGTCGTCCGGGGCGGACATGACACAAATCCGAACGAACAGGGGCCATGCGATGACGGCCAGCAGCACGTTGGAGATGTTGAACACGAGGTGGGAAATCGCCGCGCGCCAAGCGCCGATGCGCATGGGAAGCGCGGCCATGATGGGCACAATGCAGGTGCCGATGTGCGAGCCGAGGACGATGACCGCCACTTGGTCGAAGCGGGTGAGGACGCCGGCTTTGACCAGCGCAAAGCTCAGGCCAATCATCGCGCCGGAGGAGGTCAGGATGGCGGTCAGCAACGCGGAAAGTCCGATGCCAATCAAGCGGCCGGTCCAGATGTCGCCGCGCAAGTGAGCGAGGAACGGCTCCAGCAGGGTTTTGTGCGGGGCGATGCCGCTGGAGATGGTTTCCATGCCAAGAAATAAGAGGCCGAAACCGATTAGCGCGCCGCCGAGTTGACGCCAGCGTTCGGAAGGGGTGAGCGCATCCACCAGAAAGCCAATGCCGATGGCGACCCAGCAGTAGTCGGCGATGCGGAATGACACCAGTTGCATGGAGAGGGTGGTGCCGATGTTGGCGCCGAATATCGGCGCGATGGCCTGGTCGAGGGTCATGACGCCGGCGTTGATGAAGCCGGCCAGCATGGCCACGGCCGCGCCGGAGTGGGCGAGAAAGCCGAACACGGTGCCGAAGACGACGCCATGTCCACGGCTTTGGGTTGCGCGGGCGAGAATCGTGCGCAAGGAGCTGCCGGCTGCGGCGCGCAAGCTGCGCGTCATGGCCTGCATGCCAAAAATGAATAGCGAAAGGCCGCCGAGAACTTGGAACAGAAGCAGGGCGATTTGATGGGGACGGAGCGTGCTGGAGGCGTCTGGCGCAACGTCGGATTCGGCGGCGGTTGCTGGGTCGGCTTTTACGGGGGCATCGTCGCTGAGCGGTTGCGCAGACGCGACAATTTCGCTGGCTCCATCCTGCGCGTGGACGGCTTCACCCGTTTGCGCACCCCAAGCCGTGAGCGCCCACACGCCCAGTAAGAGTATCCCGATGAAGGGGTATTTCAGCTTGAGGAGGATTTTATTCATTCGAGTTTTCCCGGTTGCCGTAAATGGTTGCATGCCAAATAGTAAAGAAGGTCAAAAATTGCGCAAAAGCAATTAAAATTTCCTTGTCTGGTGGAGTATAGTAGGAGCGGGAATCAATAATGCAAGCAAAAAAAGTGGGGCAAAAAGCAAGGGGCAAATTGTCCTTCTGATAATTTAAAAAGCGACAAATTGTCTCTTATTTTTGGCTGGTTTTGAATTGTGTTGTTTGTATAACATATTGCGCTGGAGTGTGATGCAACTTTTAATGATTATTTGGCATGGAACTTGCTTGTATAAAGGCGGACTGACAAGCCATGTTTTAAGGAAAGGAGTGGTGAAGCCATGTTTGAACTAATGATTGGACCTCGGAATCCGTGGACGATTTTCGATGAGCTGGAATCGTTGCAGGCCGATATGAGCCGCTTGCTGAAAAGTGAGGATGCGGCGCTGACCAGCTCGCGCACGCGGGCCTATCCCCCGCTGAATGTATGGTCGTCGGCGGAAGGATTGACGATTGACGCGGAGATGCCCGGCGTGGAAGCGAAGGATGTCGAAATCTCCGTCGTGGGCGATGAGCTTTCCATACGCGGCAAGGTGAATGGTCAACCGGTCGCGGAAGGTGAAACCGTCTTGCGGCGTGAGCGTCCGGCGGGAGAGTTTCTGCGTACGTTGCAGCTTCCCTTCCGGGCGAATACGGCGGCCGTGAAGGCTACGTTCCAAAACGGGATTCTGCGCATTTCGGTGCCGCAGTCGGAAGAAGAGAAGCCGCGCAAGATTACCATTCAAGCCAGTTGAAAGGAGTGTGAGTCATGAGCAAAGATCAAGTGGTTACCCAAGAACAAGCAGTAGCGGAGCGCGCGCCGGTGTTCAGCCCCCGCGTGGATATTCGCGAGAGCCCGGAATGTTTCACCGTTGTGGCGGACTTGCCGGGGGCGGATGCGAAGTCGGTTGAGGCGACGGTGCAGAACCGGGTGCTGACGATTGAAGGCTGGGGGCGTCCGGCCAAACCCGAAGGCCATGAGTTGCTTGGCCAGGAGTTTGGCACCGGCCGTTTCCGGAGAGACTTTACCTTGCCGGACACGGTGGACTCCGAAAGGATTCAGGCGCGTGTGAAGTGCGGGGTGTTGACCGTCACGCTGCCCAAGCGCGATGAAGTCAAGGCGCGCAAGATTCAGGTGTCTGGATAGCAAGCGCTGTTCTTGCCGGCCCCGGGCGGTATCGTCCGGGGCTTTTTTTGTGGGGCGGCGGGTGGCGGGGCGGCGCATTCCAAACGGGTCGCGCCGTGGGATTTATCCTTGGGGGGGAGTTTTCCCGAGGCGGGCCAGAACGGCTTTGAGGTCGTCCCATGCGTATTTTTTCTTGCTGCCGTCGCGGAGAAGGTAGGCCGGGTGGAAGGTGAGCATGACGGGGATGCCTTCGAATTCGCGCCACTGGCCGCGGACTTTTGTGATGCCCTGCGTTTCCTGCACCAGACCGCGGGCGGCGGTGGCGCCCAGGCAAACAATATACTTGGGCTGGATGATTGCGATTTGCTGTTTCAGATAGGGGATGCAGCCGGCCATTTCTTCCGGGGTGGGGACGCGGTTGTTGGGTGGCCGGCATTTGACAATGTTTCCGATGAAGACCTGCTCGCGGGTGTAGCCCATGGCGGCAATCATTTTGGTCAGCAGTTGGCCGGCGCGACCGACGAAGGCGAGTCCTTGCGCGTCTTCATCGGCGCCGGGGCCTTCGCCGACGAACATGATGTCGGGGTTGAGGGCGCCCTGGCCGGGAACGGTATTTTTTCGGGTGGTTGAGAGGGGGCACAACTGGCAAGCGGCGATTTGTTCGGTGATGGGGATGAGCGGCGGGTGCTGGGAGTGTTGGATGATGGGAGCGGCGGATGATGGCGCGGGCGGCTGGCGGTTGGCCGGGCGCGAGCGCGGGGCGGCGGGGGGTGCCGACGGCGTGGCCGCGGCCGGGGCGCGGCGGGTGCGCGGAACCGTCGCGGGGACATGGGTGATGCCCTGTTCTTTCAGGTACTGGAGATATTCGAGAGCTTGTTTGCGCAACGGTTTGGTCATGGTTGCACTATAGCCGGTTATTCGGGGCGCACCAATTCTATTTTGGGTGCGGGGAGGGGCGGGGAACAAAATAACAAAAAAATGAAAAAGGCGCTTGCGTTCGGGGGAGGATTTGTTTCCAATTAAAACGCTTCATCTTCATGGAGAAAAAAATGAGGTGAGGTGGCCGGCCGGATGTCGGACTGCGTGGTCTGTGTTCGTGCCTGCCTTGTGATGAACAGGCAGATAAGGAAAGAGATATTATGAAGACAATGAAACTCTTCGCCGGGATGCTGAGTGTCGCAGCGGTTATGGCTGCGCAAGTGGCGTTTGGCGCAGGTTTTGGCATTTATGAAGGCAGCGCCCGCGGGAACGCCATGGGCTCTGAAGTTACTGCGGATCCGGCATCTCCTTCGGTGTTGTACAACAACGCGGCCGCGATGACGGACTTGGAAGGCACGCAGGTTGAAGCTGGCGCGACCTTTATCAAGCCGCGCGCGGCGATTAACACGATCGTTGCTCCGGGCGTGGAGATTAAGAACTACGGCGACAGCCGCTGGTGGGTGCCTCCCCATGCGTATGTGACGCACCAGATGAATGACAAGGTCTGGGCGGGCGTGGGCGTGTTCAGCCGTTTCGGGCTGGGCGTGGAGTACAAAGACAACTGGCCGGGGCGCTATAGCGTGCAGGAAGCCACGATTCAAAGCGTGAACGTTAATCCGTCCGTGGCCTACAAGCTTTGCGACCGTTTGTCGCTGGATGCTGGCCTGAGCGCTCAATGGTTTGAGTTTGAAATGAAGCGGGCGATTCCGATGGGAATTCCGTACGTGGACCCCGACCTGCAAATGCATGTGAAGGGCGATAGCTGGGGCTTGGGCTACAACCTCGGCGCTTATTTCAAGGCCACCGAATGGCTCTCCCTTGGTCTGGCTTTTGAGAGCGAAGTGGATCAAGAGGTCGAAGGCGACTACTCCGTGCGTTCTCCGCTGGCCAAAGTGGGCGGCGGCGAAGGCGGCGGCGATGTGACGACTCCGGGCATCATTCGCCTGGGCGCTTCCATCAAGGCCACGGAGAAGCTGACGGTCAACGCGGGCGTGGTTTATACCATGTGGAGCTCGTATGACCAGTTGGCGATTGAGTTTGATCCGCCGTTGCTGGGTCTGGTGCCGAAGGCTGTGTCGGAAAAAGACTGGCATGACGCGTTCCGCTGGCAGTTGGGCGTGGAATACGCGCTGACGGAAGCCTGGTCGCTTCGCGCGGGCTATGTGCATGACCGCACGCCGGATCCCGACCGCCACGCGGACTACATTGTCCCGGCCAATCACCGGAATCTCTTCACGACCGGCGTGGGCTACAAGAAGGGCGATTTCTTCTGCGATCTGGGTTACACCTATCTGTACATCCTGTCGCGTGACGTGACCGGCCGCCCGGCGGAAGGTGTTCTGTCCGGCTCGTTTGTGGACGGCGACGCGCATCTGGTCTCCGCCTCCATCGGTTACAAACTGTAATCGAACCTCCAGCCTATTCAAAGGCTGACGCCCCGAAACCCCGGTTTCGGAGCGTTTTCATTTGCGCGATGGGCATAAAAAACGACCGCCGGGAAATCCGGCGGTCGTGAAGCGAATCAAACGCCCCAGATGGGCGCGCTTATCCGCGACGGGTCTGCTCGCCCTTGTCGGCCATGGCGGCCTTGCGGGAGAGGCGGACCTTGCCGTTGTCTTCCACGGAAAGCACCTTGACCCAGATGGATTCGCCCATCTTGACGATGTCTTCGGTGCGGTTGACGCGGAAGTCGGCGAGTTCGCTGATGTGAACGAGGCCTTCCTGCCCCGGCAGGAATTCGACGAAAGCGCCGAAGTCCTTGATGCCGGTCACATTGCCGCGGTAGATTTTGCCCACCTCGGCTTCGGCGGTGAGGGCTTCCACTTCGCGCAGCGCGGCATCCAGATTATCCTTGTTATTGGAGAAGATGGAGACCTTGCCATCGTCTTCAATGTCAATCTGCGTGCCGGTGGTTTCCGTGATGCGGCGGATATTCTTGCCGCCGGGGCCGATGAGCGCGCCAATCTTTTCCGGATTGATGTTGACGACCATAATGCGCGGCGCATACGGCGAAAGCTCGGGCCGCGGGGCCGGCAAGGCGGCTTGCATGGCGTCGAGAATCTTCTGACGCGCGGCGTGGGCGCGATCGAATGCCCCGGCCACCAAGTCCCAATCGAGTCCGCGGATTTTGAGGTCCACCTGGAAGCCGGTAATGCCTTCGCGGGTGCCGGCGACCTTGAAATCCATGTCGCCGCAGTGGTCTTCCGCGCCGAGGATGTCGGTGAGCAGAACCGGCTTTTGGCCTGCGCCTGTGACGAGGCCAATGGAAATGCCGGCCACCGGCTTCTTGAGCGGAATGCCCGCATCCATCAGGGCCAGCGTACCGACGCATACCGACGCCATGGAGGAGGAGCCGTTCGAACCCATGATTTCGGAAACGACGCGAACCGTGTAAGGATAATCCTTGGGCATCATTTCTTCGATGGAGCGCTCGGCGAGCGCGCCGTGGCCGATTTCGCGGCGGTTCAGGCCGCCGAGGCGCTTGACTTCGCCCGTGGAGTACGGGGGGAAGTTATAGTGCAGCGTGAAGCGCTTGGCTTTCTCGCCGCCGGTCAGACCGTCCAATTCCTGTTCGTCCTGGCCGGTGCCGAGGGTGGTGACCGCCATCGCCTGCGTTTCGCCGCGGGAGAACAGGGCGGAACCGTGAACGCGCGGCAAGACGGCGACTTCAGCCGTGAGGGGTCGCAACTCGTCCATCGCGCGGCCATCCATGCGCTTGCCTTTTTCCAAAATGCCCTTGCGGACGAGCTCAATTTCCAGCGTGTCGAAGAGCTGCTTGAACCGATTTTCGGTCATGATTTCTTCGCCATAGATTTCCTGCATTTTGGCGAAAGCGTCGTCGAAAACCTTGCCAACTTTTTGCTGGCGTTCGAGTTTCATGACGGTGAAGAGCGCGGCTTCGAGGTCGGCGGCGCAGATTTCGCGCAGCTTGCCGACTTGTTCGGAATCCGGGCCCGTTTCGCTGACGGTCTTTTCGGGCAGGCCCATCTTGGCGCGCAGTTCGAGTTGCGCGTCGCAGATTTTAACGACGGCCTCATGGCCGAATTTCATGGCCGCAACCATGTCGGCATTGTTGATTTCCTTCGCGGAGCCCTCAATCATCATGGGCAAATCGCGACGCCCGACATATACGAGGTCGAGGTCGGAAGCCTTCATCTGGCTTTGCGTGGGGTTGAGGATGAACTGGCCATTGATGCGGCCCACGCGCACGGCGCCGATGGGGCCGAAAAACGGCAATTCGCTGAGCATTAGCGCGGCCGAGGCGGCATTGATGCTGAGGATGTCGCTTTCGTTTTCGCCATCCGCCACCAGCAGGGCGTTGTTGATTTGCACTTCGTTGTAATAGCCTTCGGCAAACAGCGGGCGAATGGGGCGGTCGGTGACGCGCGCCGTCAGGATTTCCTTTTCGGTGGGGCGGCCTTCGCGTTTGAAGTAGCCGCCGGGGAAACGGCCCGCCGCGTAGAACCGCTCGCGGTATTCCACTTGCAGCGGAAAATAATCAATGCCCTCGCGGGGCTTGTTCGTGTTGCTGACGGCGGAGAAGACGATGGTCTCGCCCAATTGGCAAGTCGCCTGGCCGGCAGCTTGGCGGGCCAACAGGCCCGTTTCGAACGTCATGGTTTGGTCGCCGAGGGCGACACGGACGGTTGTGGTGTTTTTCATTGTTCTGCTTTCTTCTTTACTGCTTACTTCATTCTTCTTTGTCTGACTGACAGGGGCATGCGGGCACGGTGGCGCCCAACGCGGCGGGTTGCGGCGCGGCGCAATGACAGAGGGAGGGGATGACTCGGTCCGTCCATGGCCACGCGGACCGCCAGCGGGCGGGGGAAGGTTGGCTCGCCCGTCAGACAACGGGGCGAAAAGTTCCCCCGCGCGAACTAGCGGCGCAGGCCGAGGCGTCCGATGAGCGTCTGGTAACGGGTGAAATCCCGGTCACGCAGGTAGTCGAGCAGGCGGCGACGCTTGCTGACCATGACAATCAATCCCCGGCGGGAGTTGTGATCGCCCTTGTGACTTTGGAGATGCGCGGTCAGAGACTGGATGCGCTTCGACAGCAGGGCCACCTGGACCTCCACCGAACCCGTATCCTTCTCGTGCTGTTGATATTCCTGTTTAATTTCCGCTTTTACTGAACTATCCATTTGCTTGAACCAATCTTGCTTCTGCTTCTTTTCTCTTTTTCGTTATACGAAGCGCGGACTATACGGAAGGGCCCCTTGTGGATGCAAGGCCAAAAAGCGAAGCGCTCAAGCGCGGGCCGCGTCGCGCGCACCCCGAAAAATCCGCCGCCGTCGCCGTTTTCGCGGCGTTGTTTCGCGTTAGTTTGGATTTGCGGAGGAAATATCGGCGTTGGCGCCGCTTCCGCCGGGTTCGCCATCGGCCCCGTACGAAATCACCTCAAAAGGCTCATTCTGGCGTCCGGGAATCAGGTAAATGTATGGCCGCTTCCAAGGGTCCAGCGGCAGGGTACGGCTGTTCAGGTAGCCGCCATCGGGATAATTTTGCGGCACCGGCGCTTGCGTCGGCTGGTTCACCAGCGCTTCGAGCCCCTGAGCCTGCGTGGGATAAAACCCGTTGGCCAGGCGGTACGAATTGAGCGCCGTGGAGAGCACTTCAATTTGCGCCTTGGCAGTTGCCTGGCTGCCTTGCCCGATTTGCGGGGCGATATTCAGCAGCACCACGCCCGCCAGCAGCGAAATGATGGCAATGACCACTAAAATTTCGACCAGCGTGAAGCCGGCGCGTTGTTGTTCACGAATCATTGTTTTTTTCACAAGTTTGCTCCCGAATCTAAAAAAGGGTGGGGTGGTCATCGGCGATTGCTGTTTCTGGGGCATGAGCATCCAGCTTTTGGGCCAAGGCGTCAAGTTTGGCTAAATAGAAGGCGACATTTTCATCGCGCTGGTTCGGGTCAAAATCGGCCGTCAGGCGCGCGTGGGCGTGGACCGGCACATTCTTTTTGGTGCCGGTCACGTAGTAGGAAACCGCATCGCCCGCCTGATACGCCCGCCCGGAGGCCAGCGCGACTTCATACGCGGCCTGGCGCGATTTTCCGCCCGCTGCGCGCTTCCGTTGGTAGGCGGCCAGCGAATCCGTCAGATTTTCGGTCTTGGCCAGCGCCGTCACCGGCAGGTTGCGCGCGACAATGTCATGGCGACGGCGCGCCACCATGGCGGGAATCTCCGCCGCGCGCCCGTGCAGGGTCAGCGTGAGCCATTCCCGCAGAAAATCGCGCAAAAACGGCTCAAATCCGCGCGATTTCAGCGCCGCGCCCTTGATGATGACCGTGCCGTCGTCTTCCAGCAGCGCGTAGTTTTTCATTTTATAGGAAAACATGGCCGGGTAGCGGCCGTCGAATTCCACTTCGATGCCTTGCGGCAGGTGCGCGCGGAAATCGGCCTGAAATTTGGCGAGTCCGGCCTCATCCAGACCGGAGGGCGGCGTGTAATAAATGCCGTCGGTATCCATCTCAATCGGCTGTGCGCCCAATTCGCGCAACTTGTCCACCATGCCGCGCAGCAAGTCGCGACCCTGCTCGGTAATTGCCGCCGCGAGGTCATAATCGTTGAAGCGGGCTTGCGCAAAACCGAGGTAGCCATAGAAGGAGTTAATCAGAATCTTGAACGTCGTTTGCAACGCTTCCCAGCGGCCGGCGGCGGCGGGGGGCATGCCCGGTTCCTGCGCGCGCTTTTTGGCCTCCACGCGAAAATCGCGCAAGTGCGCCAGCAATTGCAGGAAAACTCCCAGCGAGTCATGCCGCGGGTTTTTTCCGCCGAGCAGAAGCAACGAGGGGTACAGCGAGCGAACGTCGCAGTGATGCACGTCGCGCGCGAGGCCTTCCACAAACATTTTCGTGTAGCCGCCTTCAAATGAGCGGGACGGGTCCGGCGCCGGCAATGAATGCTCTACGCGCAGATATTCGCGCAGCAGCAAGCCTTCGATTTTCCCGGCGTTGCCGCGCACGCAAACGGTTTCCAGCGGCAGCGGCAGCAGTTGACTCTGCGCATAGCTGGCGGCCAGCAGGATGGGGGTGATGGCCGCCGTTTCGCGGATGTCGTCGGTCGCGTAGCGCAAGAAGGCGTCGTGATTTTCGCGGAAGGCGCGCGCGATTTCACGGCCCTCCAAATAGGTGCGTTCCGGCGCGGCCACGCCGAAGTGCCGGGCCACGCTTTTCAGCCCGTGCCCTTCCATGGCGCGGTGCGAAACATCGTAGGCCAGCGCCAGCAAATAGGTATCCACCACATGCCGCCCGTGCAGGTGAAAGCGCGAGTAAGCCACGGCGCGTTCCGCGGCCGTAAAGCGGCTGGAGCGAACGTCCGGCAACTGAGCATCGCGCCCCAGCTTCAGCGGCACCTTGTGGCGGCGCGCGCGCGTGGCCAGATAGGGCAAGTCAAATCGGAACACATTGTGTCCCGCCACAATATCCGGGTCGCGCTTGCGCACCGTTTCCACAAACTTTTTCAGCAGTTCCTTTTCGTCCAGCTCGCGACCATCGAGCACCAATTCCCATCCGCGTCCATCCGCCATCGCAATTGCCAGAATGCGATCTTCCGCTCGGTCGGGATTGGAAAACTCGTGGCCCTCGCTGCAATCGGTTTCGATGTCGAGATACAGAAACTCCAGGTCCGGCAACAGCAAATCGCGGAACGATGTGCGCCCCGTCGCCAGCAAAAATTGCTGCACCGGGTCGCGAATGACAAAATAGGGCGCGGCGGGGTGGGAGAGCGTTTTGTTCGTGGATTTTCGCAGATGCCCCAGCGCCCGCTCCAAGTCGGCCCACGTTGCGAAACGAGCTAAAAAGCGGAAAGGATTGTTGCCCGCCAGCCGGACAATTTCCGCCGCCGGCTCAAAACCCGCCAGCCATTCCGCCTTGGTCAGCCACAGAAAAGGCGCAAACGGCTCCGAGCGGGTGGACAGTTTGCCGTCTTTGCGGATAAACAGCGTCATCGCATCCGCATCGGCCCCCGGCGCGTGCTCCAGCGCCACCAGACCCGGCTCCGGCGTAAAGCCATAAACCAACTCATCACGCGCCAGCGGTTTCATCTCCCCACCACCATACGACAAGCCCGCCACAACGCAAAGCCCCGAGTTCACGAGCCATTCCGAATTTCAACGGGATGCCCCCCCCCTTCGCGGAATTATCCTTATGCGACGTTGCGATATTTTTTCTAGCCAGCCGAGTAGGTTTCTGCGATAAGTTCGGTAGTCCCAGCATGAGTCATGTTCGGGCGAGTTCAGTTCTTTTTTAATTTAGCGTTTTTGAAGTCTTCCCCGCGTGTGCGGGGAAACGTTCTGTAGAAAACCAGCAGATTTCTATCGCGGAACGAGACTTGAGAGGCGCGCCTGCCATGGGCGCGGCTCCTCGTTTTGTGTTCCGCGATGGGGCTTGCTGGTCCCTCTACAGAGCATGGGCTTGGTGTTCGCGCCTCTTCCAGTTTGCGCGGTACCAAGTTCATGCCAGCCACCCCAGGAGCATGAGCAATGAAAAAACTAAAAAAGCATCAACTAACCGCCATCGGGAGCAGCATCGCCGTTCTTTATGGTGTGTTGTGCCTTGTCGCTTTTGCGTCGGCCGCTTCCCGCACCGAAAAGCCCGCGCCCGTTGATGCCGAGCAATATGCCGATTTCATGGGGAACGAGGTTCTGGATATTCAGGATTTGGCGGAGGGCGCGGAAGTCCAGCGCCGGATGTTCAATCGAATCACCCCGCCGGGGCTTTCGTGGACTCAGCCAATGTTCCCGCCGATTGCGCCGTTCGACGCCCAATACTTTGACGAGCAGTTTTTGGAAAGGCTTTTAGGAGAGGACAAAAACAGCGTGGTGACTTATCCGCTTTCGCTGATTCAGGACCCTAAGACGCGCGAAACGCTCATTTACAATGCCGAGGGGGGGCTAATCGCGGCCATCCCCGCCGACTGCGGCTCCCGCGAGTGGCCGGCGGATGCCGACCCGTCCCGCGTGATTCTGCAACTGGACTTGCTGCCCACTGAGGATGTTGAGCCGTACCTTTATACCGAAAGGCGCATTGAGGAAACACTTGCGCGGTATAATGCATCGCGTTCGGCCAAGTCTGGCGGCGCGGCAACGAGAGGTTTAGAGGCGGGCGAATTCGGCTTTGTGGATATGCAGATTCTGAGCAACGGAAATGTGCAACTCACGGTGACGAACGGAGCGGACGTGGCCGAGATTTTCGCCTATACCGTCTGGCACACATCCAGCGTTTCCGTGGTGGTTTGGACTAATGAAAACGACGAGGTCATCACCAGCACCAACATCCATTGGCATCAGGTATCGCCAGCGTTTAACGGGCTGGAAAGCGAATGGGAATGTCTGACAACCAATCTGGCGCTGACCAATGGCGTTGGCGTGTACGAAAATGTGAACATATCCAGCAACGCGCGGATACGGTTTTATGCCGTGGCGAATCGGCAGGATTCCGACGGCGACGGGTTAACGGATGGCATGGAAATCTTTATTCACCACACCAACCCGCAAAGCATTGATACGGACGGCGACGGCTTGTTGGATGGCTATGACATTCCCGTGTGGATTGGTGATCCTCGCTATACGGCATGGGCGAACAACATTGTTTTTACCAGTTCAGAGGGGTTGCGTATTTTCAAGGGCGAACTGAGCGCAGGAAGCGACCCATTGGCGGATGATACGGACAGCGATGGTTTGCCGGATGGATGGGAAGTGCAAAACGCGCTTGATCCTCTGGATGCCGAGGGGGAGAACGGAGCGGAGGGAGACCCGGATGGAGATGGCTTTGAAAACGCCTTGGAACTCGAACTGGGCGCACCGGCCAACAATTCGGCCTGGAATGGCGCGCAACTGGCCTATCGGCTCACGCATGTTACGCCTGTTATCGTCACCAATGCCCGCTCAATCACCACAAATTGGATTGGCTTGCGGGTGACGGTTGAAGATTCCTGGGACTGTGTCACAGGCGGGAATACCGGGCGACAAAACGAGACGGTCGCATTGGATGTCCCGGCCTTGCTTGAATGCGGCTATTATATCAAGATTGGAATAAATGGATTGGTTGAGGATGTGGACAAAAATTATGACGAGGTTTATTTCGAGGCCTATAGCAATAACTTGTATTTCTCAAGCCATGACGGTATCCCGGAAGGGGTGGATGAAGAATGCCTTATGGTAAAAGAACATGACGATAAAAATAACCTCATTCTTGCAAACAGTACCGTTGTTTTGCGTTACAACACGGTCGGGTACCGATGGCACAGCGGCGCTTATGCCGAAATTATTAGCGCGACGAACACCGGCCCCTACAAGGTGCTCGTTTCCGGGGAGGATTTTATCTGCGTTGGAGAGACAACGCAGATGGAGGCGTCTGGTGCCGCCGGAGAACCTTATACTTGGAGCGGCAATGGCAACATAGCGGTCGGTACGAATGGCGTAGTGACCGGCCTTGCGCCGGGAATTGCCACCGTCATCGCCACCGACGCGGGCGGTTGTCGCGGAGAGAAAAAGATAATTGTCTTTAAAATAGACTTGATAACTCCCGCCGGTGATCCGATAAACGCTGCCGTGCAGTCGGGTGACGGCCAAAATGAATTTACCTATTCGACAGCCAGCCCCGGTGTCTTGACGATGAACTTGAAGGCGAGAGTCACGCCAAGCGGGATAGCCAGCTGGATCAGGGACCGATGCCTATTCGCGGTTGATACGATCGCTGGTTCTACCTTGGCTTGGGATGCGGCGAATCTTGGCGGCAAGCCGACGGCAAGTGGCGACGATCTCTTAGCGACGGTGACCTTTACCGGGCTTCCCGCAAATAACATGGCTTTCGGGAGCAAGAGGGCAACAGTCTATTTCAAGGCGTACAAGCAGGATGAGAGATTTTACGAGGTATTTTATCCCCGGAACGAAAAAAATCACCCTGCTAACTCATCCAATGCCGATTGGCCTAATTGGATGTTTTACTGGTTGCAGACTGTTACGCCTCTGGGCTCACCCGCGCCGACTTTCAAGTACGGCACGTATACCCGTTTCACACCGGGAACGACAGAGATTACCTTGAGCGATGGGGATGCGGAGTCCTTTTCCGCGCCGTATGGCAACCATAATCCACTGAAAGGTATAGATAACTTCACGTGGACAGTTATCCACGAATCACAGCATTACAAAGACTGGCTTGATCTTTGGTCGAATAATTATGCAGACTGGCTCCACAATCACAGGGGAAACTCCGGGCCGGGTGATGACAAGGATGCCGATAGGATACCCAACAGTACAGAAGACGTAAATCTCAACGGGGCTTACGACGCAGGCGATCTATATGACTGGGAGGCCTATAACACGCCCACTCCAGGGAGACCAGCTTCAATCCTCAACGATTTTGAAGATTGGAATTGCCAACGGCACACCGGTGTTACCGGAGACCATTCTGGCGATTGGGGCGATCCGGGAATGCAACATCAAACAAAGGATAAGTACAATGATTAAGCACCTGTTCTATTCTACACTTTTTTTTGTGGGACTCGCGGTGTGCGCGTATGCAAAGCCAATGGACGCAAAAGCGGCTGAGAAAATCCCGGAACTTCGACAAATTGCTATGAATATTAGGGGAGGCGAATCTTTGTCGCAGGAGGAACGCGGTGTCATCGGCCAATGTATAGACAGCAAGGATCCTGTTCTTCTATCCATTTCGGCGTGGATCATTGGCGAGGAGAACGGGGGGGATGAAGGATTGAGCGAGAAGTTGAAAGTAGTCGGGCAAGGCAAATTGGATGATATGTCTCTTGCATTTATCCGGATCGCTCTGGAGAAGCGCGACGCCAAGAGGCAGGGACATCAGTGGGTTCCTAGCAAGGAGTTGCAGGATGATCCCAACCCATATTTACGCATTGAAACCACGCGTGCTCTTTTGCGCAGTAGGCCCGATGAGGGCATGGCCGCACTCAGAAAGATACAGGCCGATGAACAGCCATTGATAAAAGCTGCTGCTGCGAACTTATCTGCCGTTGGAACATCCACACCCACAACAAACTGTCGTGTCCCAATGATCGACGAGCGCTATGAGTTATTACTTTCCGTGATTCAAGAAGATTAATCCGCTCTATTGATGATACTGAAATGGGGCAAGTTCAGCCGGAGGCAGACGAGTTTCGACTTGAGGTTTTCAAATCCCAAGTCAAAGCGAGTCTCCTGGCGAACGGCGACCATCTATCGCAGTGGGGGGGAGACGGTTTTTCGCAATGACCAACTGCCCCGAACTATCTACCTCGAAGGCAACGGGTGCGGAATCGGCGAATCGCACCTTGCATCCTGACGCCGCGCGGGAGCCCTTGCTATTGAAACAGACCTTGCCCGCCGACTGGAACGGCCTGATGCAACTTGAACTCACCGGAGCAGTAGCCTTTTGGACGCCCACCGGCGGCGTGCCCATCGTCTTGAGCGAAACGGTCTTTACCAATGCCCAACTGCCTCAGACCATCTATCTCGAAGGCGACGGCTGCGGAATGGGCGAGGCATCATTTGCCGTTGTCGGCCTCTCCGACTGCGTGACGAATACCCCCCTGCAAATCTTCGGCGCGAATGCTACCCTTGCGGGGGTGGCCGAAGCTGATGAAGAATCCCCCGGCGGATTCATCGCCGACCGCACCGTCCACACCAACGCCCCCCGCACCATGCTCACGCTGGAAGCTTGCGGCCCATACGGCTCGCCGGGCAATCTGATTTTGACCTGGGATTCTTCCGTTGTGAAAATCTACACGGCCCCGTCCGGCGGAACTGCCTTGACGCAATTCGTTACCCCCTTCCACGGGTTTAATGGCACGAATCTTTACGTTGAAGGCATCGCGCCCGGCACCACTACCCTAAACTGGACCTATTCCGCACAGACCAACTGCACCGACAACATTCAGGTGAGTGTTATTAAAGTGGAGTCCATTCTCCCTAATATTGGGCAGGAGGTTGACGATGGCGACGGGAATAACCAAACAAAAGTATTTGTGATTTCGGTAACAAACACCAGCGACGTTACCGTTACTGCAACACTCAATCCATTGATGGTGGAGTCCGCCCTCCCAAGTGGCTGGACAATTAATGGAGGCCAAGGCTCGGGAAAATTACAGAGAACTTGCAGTACGGATTCCGCATCAAAGACGGAGTTTACTTTCACATGTGACGGGACGGATTCCGGTTTGAAAACCACGATTTATGTCTACGACACCCAACTGGGTTTGTATGCCGATGAGGGCAATGCGGCCCAAGACAAGTATGGGCACAGCTGGTGGAAATTCACCGCTGACAGCGATATCGAAGATTTGGTCCGCAGTCTGAATCCTGATGTTGATGACAACAAGTACTTCGGAGTTGCTGGTTGGTGGCCGAATACGCAACATCCTGACGCCAAGTTTGATCCTGTTCACGATTGGTGTACTGAGGCTCCCGGAGAAGTCAGATTTGGCACTCGCGGTAGCGGTGGACATACGGCAACCGGATTTAAAGTGTGGGATATTGGTTTTGATGACCTCGTCGGAGGCGTGACTTACGTTCACGACCTTGAGACTTCCGGACAGGATTGGACGGTTCTCTGGGACAACTGTACAGACGAGGCTATCATAGTTGGAAATGAAGCGGGAGTGGACACAATTTCATATCATGGGATTACGTCCCCTGCGGATCTGTCTGACTGGTTGAACGCGAACTGAGGAGAATCAAATGAGTACTAGATTTATACACGCATTACTGCTTTTGACTACGATATGTAGTGTTGAAGGCGAGTCGAAAATGAGGAAAGAGAAATACATACCCTACGAAGCCACATCGCACGAAATTGCCGCCACAAATGGTGTCAATCATGTTGATCTTGGCGGCACATACGAAGTGCCGGCTGACAAGGTGCTTGGTAAACATCTTGATCGTGCGCTACGCGTGGCGGAAGACGAGGTTGCCCGAATTCGCAACATGCTGGCAAAAGGGTTGGTCAAGAAGGAATACTGGAATGGCACCTTTACAGGATCAGTCATAATAAAGGACGAAAAGGTTGTTTATCACCTCATTTTTGACGGGAACGGGAATAAAGTGGGTCAAGTTAACAAGACCGTTTTCGAAGATGAACCCTATGGAAAGAAGGTAAAGGATAAGTGTTGCACGTTGGTGTTTCACGATGCAGTTGACAGCATAAGCAGCTTTAGTTGTGGTGAAAGTTCTGCCAAGATCTGCCTCAACTTTTATCAGGATCGAAGCTTGGCAAGTTGTGGAATAGCTTTCGACGGGATGTATTATCGCGCCAAATGGGCGAATGACGGCAAACTTACTTCCCAGAGCAAAAGAGATTTGGCTCACTGAATAGAATCGGGCCGCACCATGCTCACCCTGGAGGCCTGCGGTCCATACGGCTCACCGGGCAATCTGGTTTTGACTTGGGATTCTCCCGCTGTGAACATCTACACGGCCCCGTCCGGCGGAAGCGCCTTGACGCAATTCGTTACCCCCTTCCACGGCTTCAACGGCACGAATCTCTACGTAGAAGGCATCTCCCCCGGCACCACCACCCTGAGCTGGAGCTACTCCGGACAACCCAACTGCATCGACAACATTCAGGTGAGCGTTATTAAGGTGGAGATCACAAACCTTGACGGGGTGCCTCTGGCACAGAACGTTCGCACAGTACCGGGCAGAAAAATTGCGCTAAAGGGGAAGGTCACTCCGAGCAACCTCGAAGTTTCAGGCCATCAATGGACGATCGGCGGCAATCGAATCAAGAATTATACTCAATCGCTTAATGAGGGGAGCAAGATCGCCCTTGAGGTCAGCGATTTGACTGACGATACAGTGACTTTTTATTGGATTGATGGGGGAGAAAATATTGGTGTTGCATACGAGGCTTCCATTCATGGGCTTCCCTTTGCAGCTGCGGTGAATTGTGACGTGGAGAGGCCAGACGCTGCATTGACATCTGTTACGACGCCCTTGAATCCTCCGATCTCTGTGCGCTTCGGTTACATGCGCTATGGCAGTTCCGCGCCCAATGAGCAAGGTATTCGATGGGATGCAGAGGTTTCCGCTCCCGATATTGGTGCCGGCCAAATAGCATTCTTACAGTTAGTCAATGTGTATCGAACTCGGACGTTAAAAGATTTGAGCAATACCGTCGAAGTATGGACATCCAACGGCCAGTATTATCTGGATACAATTGGGAGCACCCCCCTTTATGGCGACGATGCAACGACCATCGGAGGAGGAGCTACGCAGGTGCATAGCAAAACAGATACTCCAGGATCGCCGCTGAGCACCATCTATCAGAGACGTTCAGCCGCCGACGAATTTCAGCTATATCTTATGTACAGGCCGAGCGGCGTAGACAGCATCTGGGTGACGCTTCGTCGCTTGGATTGGTTTTGGAGCGGAGCAGCCGTGCGGGATGGAAATGACGAATGGATCATGGAGTCGGGGCAGGCATCGTCCCAGAATCCCGGCAGTGTTAACTCCGTCGCGCTTCCCCTGTGGCCGGGTCGTGCGCAGGACATAGAATGGATTGTGGAAGATTGAGGGAGGAACAGATGAATATGTATCGGTTAACACTCGTTGCGGCAATGACACTTGGACTTGTGTGTTTTGCGCATTCTGACCTGAAGGGAGAAGGGGATGTGGCAATTGAACGGGGGGCCTTGATGCAAGGTTGTCGCATATCCATTGGGACGGATCGGGAGGCGTTTCATATCAGCCAGCCCGTTTGCGTTCGATTGCTTCTCGAGAACCGTGGGGAGCATCCTGTGCGCGTTCTTGTAGCGAGTCCTTTGGAAGCATATCAGCTTGATGTTCGCACTCCGACAGGAAATGCCGCTGCCCTCACTCCAAGCGGCGCGCGAAATGCGGAGAGCATTTCGACCCACCTGCAGGTGGTGGCGCCGGGGGAATCTATCAGCGATTCGATTCCCGACTTGAGCCGGCTATTTGAGATGACATTGCTCGGGGAGTACACGATTACGGTTCGTTGCAATGTGCTTGTCGCTGACGATGGTCACACTTGGACGGAGATTGAATCCAATACGGTCAAGGTCCGTATTCATGGTGATGACGTATTTGAAAAAGGCCCGATTATTCCAAGCCATCCAGAGAATGACGGTCTCCCCGCGAAAGACGATGATAGTAACATCCAACTGGATGAACACGGTCGCATTATTGCGTTCTAAATCATCGCCGTCCCTTCGTTCAGGGCTGGATTGAGGCGCCCCATTTATTTGTGGAATTATCTCGCCCTTGTCCGTCAGCTTCGGGCTTGTCCGTGCGTTCAAGTCGCCGTAGAATGTCCATGAATAATGAATAAAGGAATTGCGATGAAATTGATTGAAACCGACCAAGCCCCCGCCGCCATTGGCCCTTACTCTCAAGCCCTTTCAAAAAATGGCTTCGTCTTTATCTCCGGACAACTCGGAATTGACCCCGCCACGGGTGAGCTGGTCGCCGGAACCGAAGCGCAAACCCGGCTGGCGCTCAAGCATCTGGTGGCCATTCTCGACGCGGCCGGCCTCACCCCCGCCAATGTCCTTAAAGCCACCATTTATGTCGCCAGCATGGATGACTTCGCCTTGGTCAACAAACTTTACGCTGAAGTTTTCGCCCCGCCGTATCCCGCGCGCGAAGTCGTTCAAGTCGCGCGTCTGCCCAAGGATGGGCGTGTCGAAATTTCAGCGATTGCCGCGCAATGATTATCATCGAGCCCCATATTCACATGTTGTCGCGGACCACCGACGACTACACCGCCATGTACAACGCCGGCATCCGCTGCGTGGTGGAGCCATCCTTTTGGCAAGGCTCCAACCGCCGTCACGCCGGCACGTTTTTCGATTACTTCCGCCTCTCGCTCGAATTCGAGCACACTCGCGCCGAACGCTATGGCATTGACCATTGGTCGTGCATTTCCGTGAATCCCAAGGAGGCCGAAGACCTTGCTCTGGCCCGCGAAACACTCGCGGGCATGGCGCCTTATCTCGACCATCCCCGCTGCGTGGCCGTTGGCGAAATCGGCTTCAACCTGATTACCCCCAACGAGGAGGAAGTTTTTCAGGCGCAGCTCGAAATGGCCAAGGCCCACGCGCTGCCCGTGCTGATTCATACGCCGCACGACACCCCGCGGGTCAGCAAAAAGAAAGGCACCGAGCGCATTCTCGATATTTTGCGTGAATTCGCTTATGACCCCGGCCTCATTATTGTGGACCACAACACCGAAGACACCATGCCCCTGACCCGCAAAACCGACTACTGGGCCGGGCTGACCGTTTATCCTTATTCCAAGCTCAATCCTCGTCGCGTGGTGGATATTCTGCGCCAATGGGGGCTGGAGCGCGTGCTCGTCAATTCGTCCGCCGACTGGGGCGTGTCCGACCCCTGCTCGCTGGCGAAAACCGCCACCTTCATGGGCGAACAAGGTTTCACCCAACCCCAGATTCAGCAGATTATGCACGACAATCCGCTGGCGTTTTATTCTCAAACCCCCAAATTCAACCCCCGTCTGGACCTGCCCTATATTGACCCCGCCACCTACCAACGCTAACCCTCCGCCGCCCGGCGAATCCCTTTGGGCGCGCGCCCGCCAACGGGTCATTGTCTTCTATTATTCCTACGAAGACCTCTTCCCGCGCTTCGCCCGCCGCGTGGCCCTCGCTTGGCTGCAACTCCTGCGCCTGCCCAACCTCCTGACCCTGCCCGGCGATGTCCTTGCCGGCTTCCTGCTGAGTTCCGCCGCCGGCCCACAAGCCTGGCTGCGCCTCCTCCTCGCGCTTCCCGCCAGCCTGCTCTTCTATGCCGCCGGCCTCATCCTGAACGACCTTTTCGACTACGCCGAAGACCTGCGCGAACGCCCAACCCGCCCCCTCCCGGCGCGCCTCATCTCCCGCGAGGCCGCCACCGCCTGCGCGCTAATTTTCCTGTGGGTCGCTGTCTTTTTCGCCGCCTTCTTCAACGCCCTGCGCATCGCCGTCCCGCTCGTGCTGGCCATCGTGCTCTACAACATCGGCCTCAAGCGCCACCGCTACGCCGGCCCCTTGCTGATGGGCGCTTGCCGCGCCGGCAACCTTCTGCTTGGCGCGGCCGCCGCCACCAACGGCGCGTCGCCAACGTGGGCCCCCGTGACCGGCGCGCTCCTCCTTGGAAGCTACATTGCCCTCGTCACCTGGTTTGCGCGCGAAGAAATGGAACCGAACGCCCTGCTCAGACCCCACCAAATCGGCCACCTACTCGGGCTGCTCATCCCCATCCAAGCGACCCTTTGCGCGGTAGCCATTCACCGCTTCCCGGCGAATTTCCTAGGCTTCGCGCTGCTCGCTCTGCTACCGCTGCACCATCGGCTCTCCCTCCGCTTCCCGCCCAGTTGACGCGCCCCGCGCTGGACTTCTCGCGCTTCGCTTGCTAGCCTTGCCCGTCCCATGTCAAGCCAGCGTCCCGCCATTTTGCTTCTCCTTCTGACCCTCTGCCACGCCGCCCCCGCCATCGCCCCCGCCACCCCGCGCCTCACCCACACCATCACGGTCGCCACCGCCAACCTTTCCGACAACACCACCCAGGCCTACTCCGACCCCGGCATCCGCATCCTCCAAGCCCTGCGCCCCGACATCATCGCCATTCAGGAATTCAACTACAAACTCGGCACCTCCCACGACCTTGCCCGCCGCATCATGGGCCCCGGTAGCTACTTCGCCCGCGAAACCGGCGGCGTCCGCCTTCCCAACGGCGTCATCAGCCGCTACCCCATCATCGCCCACGGCCAATGGGACGACCCCTACGTCCTCAACCGCCGCTTCTTCTGGGCCACCATTGCCATCCCCGGCCCCAAGCCCCTGCACGTCATCAGCGTACACCTCGTCCAAAACCGCGCCGCCCGCCGCACCCCCGAAGCCCGCCACCTCCACACCCTCATCCGCGAAACATTCGCCCCCGACGACTACGTCCTCCTCTGCGGCGACTTCAACGTCACCTCCCGCGGCACCGCCGCCTTCAACGAACTCACCCGCTGGCTGGTAGACGACCACCATCCCGCCGACCAGGAAGGCAACCCCAACACCAACTTCGCCCGCAACCGCCCCTACGACTTCATCCTTCCCAGCCCCGCCCTCGCCCCCCACCACGCCCCCACCATCCTCGCCGGCCAAACATTCCCGCACGGACTCGTCTTCGACACCCGCCTATGGAACCCGCCCCCACCGCCCGCCGAATGGGAAGACACCGCCGGCAACATGCAGCACCTGCCCGTCATGAAAACCTACCGCATCCCCATCCGCT
>Ga0255341_1001749_pt1 | contig 29553 bp, 25 predicted proteins | sample wastewater_treat_8_FD_192418 | JGI IMG/M metagenome (GOLD analysis project Ga0255341, IMG submission 192418) | Wastewater microbial communities from Lulu Island WWTP, Vancouver, Canada - plant12 | ecosystem: Engineered > WWTP > Wastewater > Unclassified | place: Canada: Vancouver, British...
TGGGTGGGGTGAGTTACCTTTTCTTTCTGCGTGACCTGGCCCGCCAGGTGGAGGATGACTGGCCTGTGGTTCTGGCCATCCTCGAAGACCTTCGTCACACGCTCATCACGCGAGATCACCTGATCCTGAATGTGACCCTCGATGAAAAGCACTGGACTCAAACAGAAGACCGGCTGACCAGCCTCCTGCAGGGATTTCCAGGCACTCCGCCAGGCGCGAGCCCCGCCTGGACCCCGGAACTGCCGCCCTGTTTTGAAGGACTCCTCATTCCGGCCCAGGTCAATTATGTGGGTAAAGGGGCCAATCTATACGATCTGGGGTACCGCTTCCACGGTTCTGCCCAGGTCATCTCCGGCTATCTTCGAACTTCCTGGCTCTGGGAAAGCATCCGCGTGCAGGGAGGAGCCTACGGCGCGTTTTGCATGCTCGACCGTCTCTCGGGCACCATGACCTTCATTTCCTACCGTGATCCCAATCTTCTCAAAACCATCGACAATTTCGACCGATCCGTCGAATTCCTCCGGAAGGTCGACTTGAACAACAATGAACTCACCAAAGCCATTGTGGGCGCCATCGGCCATATGGACACCTATCTGCTGCCCGATGCCAAAGGCTACCTGGCCATGCTGCGTCATCTTACCGGCGACACCGAAGAGGAGCGCCAGCGCCTGCGTGACGAAATCCTGGCCACCACCGCAGGGGAATTCAGAGCCTTTGCCGAGGTTCTCGAGCGGCTGCGAACGGAAGGCATCGTCAAGGTGCTCGGTCAGGAAAGCGCCGTTACTGAATCCATGGTCAACAATCCCGGCTGGCTGAAGCTTCTCAAGGTGCTGTGACCGGTGCTCCTCCTGTATTGACAGGCCCATGGGGTGTGCTTAATCTTCCTTTCGTAAAAAGCAAAAATAGCCAATCACAACAAGGAGAAAGGAGGATTCAGCCATGGCTATTGTCCGTTGGTATGATCGCCCCAGTGCACCACGACCCATTGGTCTAATGGATCAATGGAAAAGGGAAATGGATCGTCTGTTCGCTGATTTCACCGGCAGGACAGTCCCCTATCACCGCCCGGGAGTCTTCCCTCCTCTGAATGTCAGCGAGGACCATGACAACCTCTACGTGAGCTCGGAGCTGCCCGGAATGGAACCGGATGATATCGAGATCCACGTCGAAGGGGATACGCTGACGATCCGAGGTGAGAGAAAGCTCCCCGAAGCCGGCGAAGGCGTCAACTACCACCGTCGCGAACGCGAGGGCGGCCGTTTCCGGCGCATCGTGACGCTGCCGGCCCGTATTGACCCGAGCGGGGTGGAGGCGGGTTTCAAGAACGGGGTGCTCAATATCGTTCTGTCCAAGGCAGCAGAGGCTCGCCCCCGACAAATCAAGGTAAAAACCGACTGAGGGGGGTGGGAGCGGTATCGCAAGCTTCTCGAAGACCTTGCTTAGAATTGAGAGGAGGTCCTGAAAATGGGAGAGAAAGATCTTCAGGCGAAAGAGAAGGTGGAACTCCAAACCACTGCCGAAAGCACGCGGGATGTCCCTTCCTATATTCCCGCGGTGGATATTTACGAATCTGTGGAAGCCCTCACTCTGGTGGCCGATATGCCCGGGGTGGGGCCGGATAATGTGGTCATCGACGTCCAGGACAACAAGCTGACCCTTCGCGGCACGGTCACCCTCGAGGAAAACCCGGAGCGTCTCCTGCTGCAGGAGTATGGGGTTGGCGATTATTTTCGGGAATTCACGCTCGGCAGAGCCATCGATCAGTCCAAGATCGAGGCAACCATCAAGAATGGCGTGCTGACCTTAACGCTGCCCAAGGCAGAAGCGATCAAACCGCGCAAGATCGCGGTCAAATCCGGTTAACACCATTCTGATGGCATCATGACAGAGAAAATCGGCAGCCGGTCGACTTACCAAACGACCGGCTGCTGGTGTTTTCAGGGTCTTGCGGCTGAGATCAGCTGCGCCGAGGCCCATTCCAAAGAACGCCATGGATGAGGCAAGCACCCAACAGCGCAAGCAGGATGAGCATTCTCCTGCAGCTTGTGTCATCGATACGACAAGTAAAACCCTCCTACGGGATCAGCAGGGTCGGCAGATCCGACGCTTCGGCCAGCTCCTGGGAGGGGCTGCCCTGGAAGAGGGCATGGAGCCGGTTTTTGCCCGTGGTTCCCAGAATCACCATGGTCGAGTTGAGTTCGCCGCTGAGCCGCAGCACTTCGGAGACTATGTCCCCCGCCGCGAGATGTGGTTCGGATGGGATTTCCATCTGCGCCAGGATCTCACAGAATTGGTGGAGGTGCTCCCTGCTTTCCGCTTCGATGCGCTGCCACACTGCAGCCTCCTGATCTCTGGGGATTTTCACTTCCTCAACATGCATCAGGTCCACCTTGCTCACCAACCCCTTCAGAGCGGCGATGAATTGCACGGCACGTTCGGATGGCTGAGACCAATCGGCCGCAAACAACGGTCTCTGGAAGGGATGCGCATTGCGGCGTCGGAGGCATTCACCAGCCACCTCGCAAACGACCATGTGTTTGCTGACGAAGACGGGAATTTTCCTGGCCCGCCTCAATAACTCAAGTGTGCTGGAGCCTGCGAAAATCTTCTCGATCCCCGTCCGCCGGGTGCCGCCGCACACGATCAGGTCCACTTGTTCGGCTTCGGCAAGCTTCATGATCTCCGGCACCGGATCCCCCACCTCGATGAAGACTTTCGCCCCCACTCCAGCCCTCTCAAGGTCATCACACCAATCTTCGAAGCGGATTCGGGCCTCCGCCCGCAACCGCTCCGCCTCCTCCTTCAGATAGCCGCCATACGCCACAAAGGCGACCTTATCGCGCGGAATAACATAGGTCAGAAGAATCTCCTCCAACCCGGCCGACTTGAGATCCAGGAGAGATTTAAGGGCCTCGAGGTTCATGACTTCGAATTTCGTGGCAAACAGAATCCTCTTGATTTTCACGAACAGCCCCTCCCTGTTAGAAGAAGATAAAAGTGACCAGAACAAAGGTCGTACATAAGATTGGGATCGCATACAGGAACATATATCCGAAAAAGCTTGGCATCGGAGTCCCCGCCTCTTCGGCGATTGATCGCACCATGAAGTTCGGCGCATTGCCGATGTAGGTATTGGCTCCCATGAAGACTGCCCCACAGGAAATGGCCTTGAGGTAGATGGCATTTTCGGCGATGAACTGCGGGACCGCCAGGGATTCCGGGATGCCGGGGTAAAATCGGCCCAGCGCCGTATTGAAAAAGGTCAGATAGGTTGGGGCATTGTCCAGGAAACTCGAGAGGATGCCGGAGGCCCAGAAAAAGTGAGCCGGCTCCCGCACGGCCTCGATGACGAAGACCGCAGCCCCCTTCGAGCCCGCCTTGAGGATAAGAAGGCAGGGCACCATACTGACGAAAATCCCCGCAAAGAGATAGGCCACTTCGAGGATCGGGGCCCAGGTGAAATCGTTGTCGTCCCTCACCTTCGTGGCCGTAGTGACAAGCGAGAGAATACCCATGAGGATCAGGATGGAGTCGCGAACCAGATCCGCTATGGCTCGGTGCACACCGAAAAGGTTGACTGATCCCCAGTCGACCAGACCACTCATCAGGACGGCACCGACAATCCCGGCCAGGAACAGAAAGTTGAGCGAACCGTCCAGCCGGAGAGGTTCACCGGCGCCTTCCTCGACGGGGGCGGTCACTCCCTCCTTTTTGTACATGTAGAGATCCATGAGGAAGTACATGGACAGAACAATGGCGACCACCACCAACATCTCCGGGAGGAGGTTGAAGGTCCAGGTGAAGGGCACCCCGTGAAGGAATCCCAGGAACAGCGGCGGATCTCCGAGTGGCGTCAGGGAGCCGCCGATATTGGCCACCAGGAAGATAAAGAAGACCACCATGAAGCTGCGGTTCTTCCGGTAGTCATTGGCCCGCAGAAACGGCCTGATCATCAGCATCGCAGCGCCCGTGGTACCCATCCACGAGGCGAGGGCGGTACCGACCAGCAGCATGAGGCTGTTCACCACCGGCGTTCCCCGGAGCGTCCCGCGCAGGAGGATGCCTCCGGACACGGTAAAAAGTGCCCAAAGAAGGATGATGAATGGTACGTAATCCGCAATCAGGACGTGATAGATCTGATGCCCGGCCGGCCCACCATAGACGACCAGCATCGGGATAGCAGCCATCAGGGCCCAGAAAGCGGCGATTTTGCCGAAATGATGATGCCAGAAACGGGGGGCAAAGAGAGGCATCAGGGCAATGGAGAGGAGCATTCCCGCAAACGGTATTCCGCTGTAGAGCGGGAGCACCTCGCCCAAGTCCAGTCCGCCATGCGTATGGTCGAGGTAAGGGGTTACCGTTGCGAAGGCAGATGTCGGCCCTGCGATCGAGGCGAGCAAAGAAAACGATGTTGCCAAACTGACACGAGTCATACCCTTCCTCCCATAATGCTTTTCACGTCAGTTTGCGATGAGTCAGTGTGACGCGCCCTGCTTTCTCACGCGGACCACCCTGAATGAGATCATTCCCAGAAAGAGCGATACCCTCAGAAAAGATATCGTCCGGTGAGCTCAAAGTGGTCGGAGACCGTGACAAATTCGGCGAGGTGCTGGCTCTGATGGACGATTTCGATTTTTGGTTCAACGCCGCCACGCCATAGTTTGGTTGGATTTCAAGTGGCCGTTCTCTTCGGGTCTCCTGCCACGGGTCCAGCCCACTTCCGGAGCCATGTCGATTTGGCTTGCGTGTCCGCCGCTTCGGCCGCTTCCACCTGAAAGTTCGATACCCTCAGTGAACCGCTCGCTGCGGATTCGGGGAGGTGTGCCCAGCTCTTTCGAGAGTCCCCGGGAAGATCCAAAACATTACCGCAGCACCGAGCGATTTTCCCAACCCACCAACGCAGCAATTACGGAGAATGCTCACACGCCCTGCCACCTCAATTCTGGTCGACCACCAGCATTTCCACGCCCCCCATGTGGAGTTCGAAGAGAAGGGCCTCGATCTCTTCCCGAGTGTTTCCGAGACGCTCTCGATTACGGACAATCAAATGAGAGACGCGATTCCGCTCGATATCCAGCAGCAGATCCCTTCGACGGGTGTATACCTGAGCGTTCCGGGCAGCGGCCTCTCCCAGTTTTTCTCTGAGGAATTCGAGGCAGACCGCCTTCTGCCCGGCCAGCGGCGCCCCATAGGAACCACCATCTTCAGGCTTCAATTCCACTTCCCGAACCATCACATAGACTGCCGCAATTTTCTCTTCCATCAATTACTCCTGTTGCTCCGCAGAGGGACCGTGAACGCTTTTGCATGGTTTCCGGCCTGCTGAAGCCAGCATCGACCTTTTTGCATTGTCTCGCGACCCAAGGACTCGACAACCATCCCACCTCCAAATCCTTGCCGAGCTCCCGACGGCTGTGCTGATTTTGAGAGCACCGGCCAAGATATGTAACACCTTTTTGCCCCATTCTGAAATAGGAACTCGACCAGAAGATCTCTCGACCAGAAAAGTTGCCGCCGATGCCGAGTTCTTCGAGGAGGCTGCCTGATGGTACTCGTTCATCCGTGGAACTTCGGGCCTCTCCCTGGCCATCCTCATGGATATGACGATCCAGCCCATCGAGGAGCAAGTTCACGTCGCCGTGCAGTTGTCAATCCGCAGGAAATAATGTATAAAAGACATCGAGTTAGCACATGGGGGGGTATAGGATGCGATCACCGTCGATGCCAATCGTCAAGGATCTCGATTGGGATGGGTTGAGGAAGGTTTTCCAGGGCTATCCAGAGGTTCAAGCGGTTTATCTTTTTGGGTCTCATGCCACAGGGGTGCTCCACCCTCAGAGCGATGTGGATTTGGCGGTGGTGCCCACAAATCCCGGTGCCCACAAGCTCAAGCTACAACTCCTGACCGACCTTGCCCGCTCCGGATTCTGTGAGGTGAGCCTGGTATTTCTGGATACGTCGGATGTCGTGCTCAGATATGAAGCGGTGCGGCACAACCGACTCGTCTATTCAACCGGCAATTTTGACCGAGGCGCTTTCTATGCCCAAGTTGTCCGCGAGTATCTCGATTTCGAACCTTACCTCGAAGTGCAGCGTGAGGCCTACAAAATGAGGATCCTCCATGGTGCGAGGGGAAGTTCTTCGCAAGCGTCTGAACAAGCTTGATGAGTACCTGGCCATTCTGAGGAGCTTGCAGCGCTATCGACTGCAGGAACTCTTGGAGAATCCGGAACGCTACGGAAGCGCGGAGCGATTTCTCCAATTGGCCATCGAAGCCATTACGGATATGGGCAATCATCTTATTGCAGATCTTGAACTGGGAGTTGTCAACTGCTATCGTGACATCCCCTCGCTGCTGGCCGCGGCTGGCTACCTGCCGAGAGACCTGGAGGAAAAGTGGTTCCGCATGATCGGTTTTCGTAACACCCTTGTTCATGATTATCTCGATATCGATCGCAGCATCGTGCATGAGGTTCTGCGCAACCAGTTGGAGGACCTCGAGGCCATCAAGAGCGCGCTCGGTGGTTTTCTCTAGGCACCTTGCCGGTTTCGTCAATGCTCACTCCACCCTGCCGCATCTGTCGGAAAACGGCCGCCGCTGGCTTCTGGGAGAGGCGACATTTCATAACACCGGTTGCCCAGATCTTGGGAAGCAAGCCAACTTGAGTTTTTTATGTGGATTGCTCCCCATCCGGTCCGAAGTGGCGGAAAGTTCGCGTTTGTTTCCCACCTGTGAACCTTGCAGGGTTCTCGATACACCGTATAATGAGAATTGATCACTTTTTGACACCCTGCTGAAACAAGATTTCGACCACCTGAGTTCCGGAGGATTCGCCTTGACTGGCTGCAAGTTTCCAGCTGCCGCCTGCCACTTTGAACAGGGACCGATCCGGCCACCCAGCGAGGCGGGCAGTCTGCTGCTGCGGTTCACCCGGAACTGCCCGTGGAACAAATGCACCTTCTGCCCGGTCTACAAGGGACAGGCGTTCAGTCGGCGAAGTCTGGAAGAAATCCGGCGGGACATCGATACCATTGCCCACATCGTTGACGACCTCCGGCAGCTGTCGTGGTCGTTGGGACTGGCAGGCCAGGTTAACCAACAGGTCATGAACCGGGTCCTGACAAGCCCGGCCTACGGTGGGCATTACCGGTATGTCGCCATGTGGGCCTTCACGGGAGCCGGGCGAGTCTTCATCCAGGATGCCAACAGCCTCATCCTGCCAACCGACCTCCTGGTGGCGGCCATCCACTATCTCCGGCAGAGGATTCCCGGCATCGCAAGGGTGACCAGCTATGCCCGCAGCAGCACCCTGGCGCGAAAAAGCCTAGACGAGCTGAAACAGATCCACGAGGCTGGCCTCGACCGCATCCATGTCGGCCTGGAAAGCGGCTCGGATCGAGTGCTCGCATTAGTTAAGAAGGGCTGCACTGCTGAACAGCACATTACGGGCGGGAGAAGGGTCATCGACGCCGGGATGACCCTTTCTGAATACATCATGCCCGGCCTGGGAGGCAGGCAATGGTCACGGGACCATGCGCTGGAGACCGCCCGGGTCCTCAACGCCATCAACCCTCATTTCATCCGTCTCCGCAGCCTTCGCATCCCAGATCGCGCTCCGCTATACCAGGATGTCACAGCGGGCCGCTTCATCCCTCTTTCCGACGACGATACCGCCCGCGAAATAAGACTGTTCCTGCAATCCCTGGACGGCCTCACCAGCACCCTCACGTCGGATCACATCATGAACCTGCTGCCGGAAGTCGAGGGCACTCTGCCACGCGACCTCGACTCAATGCTGGCGGTCATCGACCGATACCTGGAACTTCCAGCCGAGGACCGGCTGCTTTACCGGCTGGGTCGTCGCGGCGGCGCCGTCCAGGGACTGGCCGACCTGGAGAACCCCGATCTGAAGCTGCGCCTCAAGGAAGCGCGCCGCGACTTGGAGGCCGAGTCCGGCAAGGATTTGGAGCAGATCATTACGGAACTGGGGGATCAGTATATCTGATGAAAAGCGAATGATGGTCGAATATCGAACCGCAGAATGGAGAAGGGCTGCAGCCGTGGGGTAGATGCTGCCCCGCTTGTTCCTGAACTCCAGCTGGCGAACCAACATTTGTTTGAATGATTTCTTCGTGTGACTTTGTGTGACTTGGTGGATGAAAAAGTGGCCAAGAGGGGGGCGGGTGGTTCTTGACTGCCCTGAACAGGAGCATCGGCGTGGCAAGCATCGTGCTTCAGGAGTGCCCGAAAGTCTATCTGCTGGAAACTCATCGTTCCAAAACCCCCGAGGCGACCTTGCGGGTTATCGAAAGAACCGGCAACCAGGTGGACCTGATATCGCCCCGCGACGTCACCGATCTGGACCGCATCGGCCTTCCGGTCTTCACCTGTGACCGGATCCGCCCTGATGGTTCACGCACTACCCACACCGGCAAGGGCGTTTCCAAAACTCAGGCCCAGGTGTCGCTCACGATGGAGGCCATCGAACGCTACTGTTCGGAATTCCGCGATGAATACCGCGACCGCCTCGTTTTCGGCAGCTACCGGGAACTCCGCCAACACCTCAATCTGTTGGACCCCGAGAACCTGATCCTCCCTGCGTTTTCCAACTACCGGCCGGATCACGCCCGCTATTGGGTGTGGGGCTTTGACCTCAGCGCCCATGAGGAAATCCTGATTCCTGCGGGTGCGGTCTATCACCCGTTTGCTCTTGACGAGCATTCCCTGATCCGGACCCATACCAACGGCCTCGCCACCGGGAACACCATCGAGGAAGCCATTTTCCACGGCATGACGGAGGTTATCGAGCGGGATGCCTGGAGCATCGCCAGGTTTCGCCAGGATATGAACGCCGCTCTGAGCGTTGAGGACCGGGCTGAGCACCGGTTTCTTCTCGAAATCATCGAGAAGTATGAGCGGGCAGGAATTGAGGTCACCGCTCGTGACCTCACCACCGATCTCGGCGTCCCCGTCATCGCGGCCTTTGCCGAGGACCTTCACCATCCCGGGCTGCCGCCCTGCGACGGCTTCGGCGCCCATCTCGACCCCCGCGTCGCCATGGCGCGCGCCCTGCTCGAACTGGCCGCGACCCGCGCTTGGTTCCTGCAAAAGCACGACCGGGAAAGGCTGCAAAGACCGTCTTCGCCTCGCCATGGTGAACCGGACGGCGAGGACCCGCGCTTCCATGCGTCCGAACTGAAGCCGCTTGGAGAGATGCCAAGCCGGTACAGCCATGACCTTCGCGAGGACATCAGGACCCTGCTGGAGACCCTCGAACGATGCCGGATCAAGCAGACCCTGGTCGTCCCCCTCACCCGGCCGGAACTGGGCATCCCCACCGTAAGGGTGATCATCCCCGGTCTGGAAGTCTACTGTTTTGATCGCGAGCGCAAAGGCGACCGGCTGTACCAACCTTGAACGCTTCCTAAACCCTGTTGCCAAGAGTTGCGCGGTGCGGGTTATCGGCTAACCTCGATCATTTTCATGCCTCTGAATAACACCCGGAGACAACAGAAAAGGACCAATGGGCACTCGAAACCCGCAACCTTTCGGAACAGCCGCACCAAGATACAGGAAAGGAGTAATAGCGAATGAAGACAGGATTCATTGGACTGGGCATCATGGGCAAGCCGATGGCCGGAAACCTTCTCAGGGCAGGCTATCAGCTGGTGGTCTGTAACCGAAGCCAGGGAGTGGTACAAGAACTCGTCGCCGCCGGAGCGGAGGCAGCATCCTCTCCCCGGGAAGTGGGCGCAAGATGTGGTGTCATCGTGACCATGCTACCCAATTCTCCGCATGTCAAGGAAGTGGTCCTGGGTCCGAACGGCATTCTCGAAGGCGCAAAGCCCGGGACGGTCATCGTCGATATGAGCTCGATCTCACCCGTGGCGGCAAGGGAGATCGCTGCAAAGGTGGCCGAAAAGGGGATCGAAATGCTGGACGCGCCGGTGAGCGGGGGAGAGCCGAAGGCGATCGATGGAACTCTTTCCATCATGGTGGGCGGCAAGCAAGAGATCTTCAACCGCTGCTTCGAGCTCCTGAGCACGCTGGGCACGTCGGTCGTCCATTGCGGCGACATCGGCGCGGGAAACGTCACCAAGCTGGCTAACCAGATCATTGTCGCCCTCAATATTGCAGCCATGTCCGAGGCGCTGGTGCTCGGGGCAAAGGCCGGTGTGGCCCCCGAAACCATCTACCAGGCAATCCGGGGAGGACTTGCCGGCAGCAAGGTGCTCGATGCAAAAGTCCCCATGGTGCTGAATGGCAACTTCAAACCGGGATTCCGTATCGAACTGCACCTGAAAGACCTGGCCAACGCCCTCGAAACCGGCCATGAAGTCGGCGTTCCCCTCCCCCTGACAAGCCAGGTGATGGAGATCATGCAGGCCTTGAAAGTGGACGGCAGGGCCGACCATGACCATGGCGGGATCATTCAATTCTACGAAAAGCTTGCGCACTTTGAGGCCAGGAAGCGCTAATACCGGCAGGGGCGGGTTCAGTAGTGCTGCCATAGCGCCTCCCCACGGGGCCAACTCTCCATCCAGGGAAAGACAACAACTGCCCCCTCCAGGGGGCGTTCGCATTGCCCGATTCAGCCGCCTCTTAGTGATCGTCCAGAAACAAGTGTGCCCTTTTCGTGGGCTGTGCCCACCGATGGGGCAGCATGTGGGCACAGCTCACCCTACGATCCTGTCAACCGTCACATTTATTATTGGACAGCCTCTTAGCTGTCGATGAGGGCCTGGATATCGGCCGGATAGCCCACCTTTTGCGGCAGGAAGATCAGTTCCGGGTCGACAAATTCCCGCAGCACGAAGAGCTCGCGGTAGGTCGGCCGGGGCGTATCGCCGGTGACCCGTGAAACGTTCAACTCGAATCCGCAGTTCTCCTTGATCTGATCCACCGTAATCCCCGGATGGGCGGTTTCGAGATAGATGACACCATTGTCATCGAAGCGATAGACGCCCATGTTGGTTACCACCGCTACCGGCCCGCTGTCGGCGAAGGGCGTACCTTTCCATACCTCCCGTTTGGGCTTCCATTCCCTCGTCTTGAAGTCCCAGCACCACCATCCCGGCGTGGTGGTGTATTCGTTGCGCTCCAGAAACCGCCTCTTTTCCTGGAGGATGATGAAGGCCGTGCGCCGGGCCATGGTGCCGATATCGGAATTACCGCCCGAACCGGTGAAGCGGTGAGTGGGCTGAAAATAGTCCCCGATTGAAGTGACGTTGACTCCACCATACTTGTCAATGGCGGCGCCTCCGAGAAAGCCGAGGCTGACAAAGCCCTGTTGGAGGTAATAGCCGAAGGTGTCAACCAGCCCTCCGAGGCTGGAACTCATGTTGGCCGCGCGCTGATCGCAGACCGACATGGGGACATGCATGGTCTTACCGTCACAGACCCCTGATTCGTAGATGAGAAGGGCGTGCGGCGCATTGAGGAAGTTCGCCGTCATGATTCCGACCATGGGCAGCCCGGTGCCGGCGAAAACGATATCGTCGTCCCGGACCTCGTGAGCCACGGCAATGGCCATCAGCTCCGGCAGAATGAACTCCCCGGGCTTGGCCGGTTCGTCGGGAATCCGGTCGATGAGCTCCATCAAGTCTTCCATTGATTTGGCCATGTTCGCTTCCCTCCTTCCTAGTAGCCGCCGCGCGCGACGGACAGGGGCATCTTCATCCTGGGGGCCGGCTTTTTCCCTCGCATGATGCGGGTGCTGTAGCCGGTAACACTGTCGGCTTTGAGGTCCAGGAGTTTCTTGGCCCCTAACCTGGTGATCATGTCCTCCCATGATGCCGGCTCATAGACCCATTCTTGCAGCCACTTCCGGAGGTCCTCCTGGTTTCTCGAAGCGGCGTCCATAGCGCGCATGAAAGGGGCGTCATAGTCGTAGAAGAAAGGCACTGAACTGGGGAAGGCTCCCCATGGCTGTTCCACGACGCAGTCAACCGTGAAATAAGGAATCTGGTTGGCTTCGGACTGCTTGCGGAGCTCCGCTTCGGGAACGATTTCCTCACAGATCACCACCACTTTGTCACTGGCAAAGGCGATTTCCTTGTCGATGGTCCCGATCCCGCGCCATCTGGCGGTGCCCTTATCGCCGGCCTGTGCCACATGGATCACCGCCAGTTCAGGGCGGGCGGCCGGCAGCAGCACCAGTTCCCCATCGCCGTAAAAGGGTTCTTCCATCTGGATGAATTTCTTCCTGGCGATTCTGGGATTCTTGCCGTCTCTCAGACCGGCCCGCCCCAGCGCGTCATAGTCCGGGTTGTAGAGGTCGGAACCGAGAGGCGCGTAGTAGGGAATGAACGGCGCTCCGATGGCTCCCGCCAGGAACCTCATGGCCATGGCGCCGTGGGAGTAGTCCTCGAGGATCATCTTGCCGGCCTTGTAATTCCTTTCCAGGTTGACATCGAGTTTGCCCGCCATCTCACCCCAGCCCATCCAGTCGGTTTCGTAGATCTTGATGGCCCCGACCGCGTTCAGCAGCCAGGTGCAGACGCTGCCGTGCCGGTCTAGCACGTGGATGTCCTTGAATCCCTGCCGCACCACTTCCCAGGCAAATGCCACCGGGTTGCGGTTGAACCCCGTAAAACCGCTGAAGGCCATGACAATCCCATCGTGCATGTACTTCCTGACCGCCTCTTCGAGGGTCAAAACCTCCACCTTTTTGGTCTTCTCGCGAATTCGCGGCATTGTTCCACCTCCTTCTCGTGTTGGGTAACAGGCAACGCTAATGATGCTCATGGACATAGAACGGCCATTTATGGAAGAACCATTCATTCCACAGGAGCGGGATGATCCACCAGAAATTCCAGATGAGAGATTCCCCGTAGATGTAGCGCTCCCCCAGGTCGCCCGCCATGTGGTGGATGCCGAGCCCCCAATGGCCGAAGTTGACCAGGTAATAGAGGATGTAATTGATCATCATCAGGACCAGCACCCCGATGGTCCGATACCAGAAGGCACCCCAGGAATCCTTGTCCGTCATCGGGCACATGTCATCGAAGTAGTGATGCCAGGCCAGAAAAGGAATGAGGGTGAACCCGGCAATTTCGGCAGCGTGATACCAGAGAAAGCGCGGCACTTCCTTCGCCCCCCCCGCCAGATGGTGCACGACCTGCTCCATGTTGATCCAGATCGGCGCCAGGACCACGCACAGCCAGGCCAATAAGTAGCCCAGAAGGACGTTGCCGATGAACGAAACATTGCCTTTCCAGGGTTGCGGCAGGGTGATGAGGGTCCAGGGTTTCATGCGCCAGACATTGGGGGTCATGAAGAGGACGATGATCATCCACTCCCACCAGCCAAAGACCCAATGCACATGAATCGTACCGGCAATACCGCCCCACCAGGGGATATTCATGGCATAGGCCTTGCCGAAATTGGCTTCCCAAAGCCATCCCCAAAAGGGCACAATGAGTACCACATAGAAGAACATGGTCAGCAGACTGCACCAGCCGATGTCCGCAATACCTGCCTGCGGCTGCGTCAGATTGCTGGGACGGATCGGCCATTTGCCGTAGAGGATGGTGACGAAAGGGTAGGAATAAAAGCCGATGAGCACGAAGGTTACGATGGCTCGCTGAGCGAACAGGCCCTTGTGGGGGTCCGTCAGCACTTCGAGCGTGAGGGTCTTGCCGCAAGCCTCGGGCAGGATTGTCGCTCCCGCAGCAGCCAGGTTCTCCAGGTTGCACTGGCTCAAGAAATTGAAGCCGAGCCCGAGGATGCGATAGAAGATGACATGGATGACAAACCAGACCACGATCAAATTGACCACGGTCTCGATAATCCCTCGCCACGGCTGGCCAATGTCCTGAAACGGCCAATCCCCCAGGAACATGTGCTGCCAGAGGCCGACCAGAATCATCATGGCGAGATACATGACGAAGGGGTAGGGAAACCCTCCGACGGGCCCCCGCGGATCGCTGAAGATATACCAGGCAAGCCATGCTACCAGAAAGAAAACCATGGATGAGATGATGCCGGTGACGGGCTGCCCCCAACGCGGTCGTAACTGCTCTGCCATCTCTGTTTCCTCCTCTCTGAATGGTAGTTATACTGGTTAACGGTGTAGTCTTGGACGTATCTCCGATTCTGGATTCCAGAAACTCATGACCCTTCAGAACACCTGGAAACACCTGAGAAGGACCAATGGGAACCGGCAACTCGGAACTTTCCAAAGCAGATACCGCAGGAAACAGAATACTGGCCCGGCCGGGCAGTCCCGGCACGCCCCTTGACCAACTCTGAAATGGCAGCCTCAGCTGGAGGCCTCTGTAGGTAGTGCGGTAACACTTATCATGGAACGATAGCGTGAGATCACTTTCGGTCGTGAGGCCACGGGCCGGCACCAGCCTACCCCGCTCCAACCGGAAGCGACAATGAAGAGAACGGGCGCATCGCATACTACTGCTTGGATAGAATTACGACAGCGGATCACCCATAGCGCACTTCTCCCAGGCTGGTCAAGCAGATTTTTATTGACACGGCGAGAGCCTCTGATTTAAGTCTTTCCATACTGAAATCGCACGGATATTCATTCACCACAACCCGTGCTCGGCTTTCGATCATCGTCCCGGCAATGGTCTCTTGTCAGAATATCCAGGAGGTGAGCAAAATGGGAAAAGGAATGCTTTCTGAAACAGCACTGGAAAGGATGGAACAAGAGTACCGGGAATGGCTCGCCGAGTACCGGAAAGCCGTGCAGAAAATGCCCGAACGGCTGGGGCGCTTCTCTACCGTTTCGGACATGCCCATCGCACCCCTCTACACCCCCCTGGACCTGAACGAGCGGGACCACTTTGAAGACATCGGCCTGCCGGGGCGCTACCCCTTCACCCGGGGCGTACAAAGCACCATGTATCGGGCACGGTTATGGACCATGCGCATGTTCGCCGGGCTCGGTTCCGCTGAAGACACCAACAACCGCTTTCATTATCTTATCAGCCACGGCGAAACCGGGCTCAGTACCGCCTTCGATTTTCCAACGCTCATGGGATATGACACGGACTCCCCGCTGGCCCGCGGCGAGTGCGGAAAATGCGGGGTTGCTATCGATACCATCGAGGATATGCGGCGCCTCTTTGCCAACATCAATCTCGAAGAAGTGACCACTTCCATGACCATCAATCCGCCCGCCTCAATCATCTGGGCCATGTATCTGGCCAATGCTGAAAACGAGGGATACGATCGGAGGAAGCTGGGGGGCACCATCCAAAACGACTGCCTCAAGGAATTCATTGCCCAGAAGACCCTGATGCTGCCCCCCGAACCGAGCCTGCGGCTGGTGGTCGACACGGTGGAATACGGGAGCCGGGAGGTGCCGCGCTGGAATACCATCAGCATCAGCGGCTATCACATCCGCGAAGCCGGCTCCACCGCCGTCCAGGAACTGGCTTTCACCATCTACGACGGCGTCTGCTACGTCGAAGAATGCATGAAACGCGGCCTCGACGTGGATGAGTTCGCCGGCCGGCTTTCCTTCTTCTGGAATTCTCATATCGATTTTTTTGAAGAAATTGCCAAAATGCGGGCCGCCCGCAGGCTTTGGGCACGCCTCATGAAAGACCGCTTCAAGGCGAAGCATCCGCGCTCCATGCTCCTCCGCTTTCATACGCAGACCGCCGGCTGTTCCCTGACCGCCCAGGAACCTTATAACAACATCATTCGCACCACCACCGAAGCCCTCGCGGCAGTCCTTGGCGGCACCCAGTCCCTTCACACAAATTCGCTGGACGAGGTCTACATGATCCCCAGCGAACGAGCAGTCCTCATCGCTTTGCGCACGCAGCAGATCCTGGCCGAGGAAGCCGGGGTGGCCAGCGTTATCGATCCTCTCGCCGGTTCCTATTTCGTCGAGGCGCTCACCAACAAGATGGAAGAGGAAGCCAGGGTCTATATCCGCAAACTGGATGAACTCGGCGGCATGGTGGCGGCCATCGAGCGGGACTATCCGCAGATGGAGATTGCCGATGCCGCCTACCACTACCAACAGCAGCTCGAACAGGGTGACAAGGTCATTATCGGCGTCAACAAATACCCCTCGGATCGCCCCGAACTCGAATTCGTCCTGAAGATCGATGAGGAACTGGAACGACGGCAGGTCGAGCGGACCCATGCCTATAAGGCCAGGCGCGACCAGAGTCGTTTCCAGAAAGCCATGGATGAGCTCCGGAGACGGTGTGAAGGACCACCCTGCTGGGACAACAATGTCATGCCGGCCCTGCTCGAAGCGGTCCGAGCCGGAGCCACCGAACAGGAATGCTGCGACCTCTACCGGCAGGTCTTCGGCACCTATTCGGATCCCGGCTCGTTCTAGCAGGCGGTATCAGGGCTTGTCGATTAGAGAAGAGGAGGGTTTTCATGGCAAATGAAAGGAAGCTGCGGATATTGGTAGCCAAACCGGGCCTTGACGGCCATGACCGGGGGGCGCGCATTATCGCCAGGGCCTTTCGGGATGCCGGCTACGAAGTAATCTACACCGGCTGTCACCAGACTCCCGAACAGATCGTGAGCACCGCCATTCAGGAAGACGTGGACCTGATCGGCCTGAGCATCCTCTCCGGGGCTCACACCTATTCCTTTCCCCGCGTGCTGGAACTCTTGAAAGAGAACCAGGCCGAGGATATCACCGTTATCGGCGGCGGCATCTTTCCCCTGGAAGACATTCCCAAACTCAAGGAGATCGGGATCAAGGAGATCTTTGAACCGGGTGCCAAACTCCAGGATATCACCGCCTGGGTCCGCGACCATGTAAAACCGCGGGAGGCTCTGACGGCCTGAGTCGAGCCCGGGGCGACAGGAAAAACTCGAAATGCTCTTTTCGTGCCGCTTCGTGTGACTTCGTGGAGGATAGGAGCAGGACAAAGGGGGCGGCTGCCCGGTCGTGCCGGCCGGGACCGTCCCTTGAGGATCGCCAAGCCCTTGGGAGGCCATCGCAGCATGAGCATCGCCGAACGGATCATTTCCGGAGACCTGCGGGCGGCAGCGCGCCTCCTTCGTGATATTGACGATCAGATTGCTGGCGCCCGAGACCTCCTCAGAGCGCTCTACCCCCACACCGGCAGGGCTCACGTGATTGGCTTCACGGGCTCCCCGGGAGTCGGCAAGAGCACGCTCGTAGACCAGATTACCGCGCTTTTTCGGCGGGATGGTGCCAGTGTCGGCATTCTGGCGGTCGATCCCACCAGTCCCTTCAGCGGGGGCGCCATCCTGGGCGACCGCATCCGCATGCAGCGCCATTTCCTCGATGCCGGCGTGTTCATTCGCAGCCTGGCAACCCGGGGCGCATTCGGAGGCCTGACGCGGTCCACCAACGACATGGTGAATGTCCTGGACGCCATGGGCAAAGACGTCATTCTGGTAGAAACCGTCGGTGTGGGCCAGGACGAGGTCGATATTGCGAGCAGCGCCCATACTACCGTCCTCGTCACGGTACCCGGCATGGGGGATGAGGTCCAGGCGCTGAAGGCCGGAATCATGGAAATCGGCAACATCTTCGTGGTCAATAAGGCGGATCGTGAAGGCTCGCGTAAGACCGTGCGCGAGCTGCGCAACCTCATCGAACTGGGTCTCAGGCGACGGGAGGACAACGGCTGGGAGCCGCTCATTGTCGAAACGGAAGCCATCAAGGGCCGCGGCCTCGAGGACCTCTACCACAGTATCCACCGGCACCGGCAATACCTGTTCGACCACCCCGAAGAGCTGCGGGAAGCGCTCCGCAAGCGAGCCCGCAATCAACTCGTGGAAGCGCTCAAGGACCAGGCCCTGCGTGCCATTCTCGAGCGGCTTGCAAGCCGGGCTGTCTCCCTAGACTCCCTCATCGAGAAAATCCTCGCCAAAGAGGCTGATCCTTATTCTCTGGTCAACACTATTCTGGCCGCCGAACTGCGCCCGGAGGCCACAACCCAGGCCCAGCCTCCCGGCAGCCAATAATATCTCGTAGCCCTCTTATCTTTTTTTGCCCTCGACCAGGCAGGTGAAAGCCTCACTCAGGCGGATGAACGATTCCTGGTCACCACCGCGGTCCGGATGGAGCTCTTTGGCCTTCCGCCAGTACAGTCGTACCAATTCCTTGCGTTCCATAGCCACCATCCTCTCGCGGCTGATCCCGAAAAGCCGGCAGGCAGCGTCGACACCCATTCGAGAAACTGCCGGCCTGGGCGGGGAAAACCTTTGCCGCCGCAGGATTTCCCGCAAATCCTCGGGCCGGAGGCCACCCGCCGTCTCCGCATCGAAATAAAGGACCAGGTATTTCACCAGATACGGATGGAGTCTGCTGCCGTCATGGCGGTCGACTCCAGCAAAGTAGGTTTCATCCGTGTTCATGTCGCAGAGCGCGGCCAGGACCCACTGGTCCACCTCATCCTGATCCAGCGCGGCAGGCTGGTTGCGCCAAGGATGGTGGGGGAATTTCGTTTGCAGATGAAGGGCCGTGAATACGTACGAGCACACTTCCTGGGGCCGCAGCACCCTCTCCATGCCCTCGATCACATGCTCGATCTCATCACGGCTTTTTTCCATGAGCACCTTGAGGAACCCCCAGGGCCGCCCATCCAGATCGCCGATATCCACTCGCCCACAACGCAGGAAATGCAGCCGACGCTTATCAAAACTGTGGAGATGGCGCTGCCGTTGGGCAAACTCCTCGGAAGAACGAGCATCCCGCGTGTCCCTGGAACCGCTCCGACAACGGTAGCGTTCGACCACGCGGCGGACTTCCGGGCGTAAGAACGGGAGAAAAAGATGCTCCAGATCGTCACTGCTAAATACCACTCCCTGAGCCAACAGCCTTTCTTCCAGATCGGGTTCGAAATAGAAGCCATTTCCGCCCGGATAGACGATATACTCGCCCGGATCGAGCCCAAGATCGAGCAGGTCCCGGCTTTTCCAGCACTCCCCTTCCCGGTAGGAGGATCGGATTACATGGTGAAGACCATCCTCCTCCTTGACCCGTCTCAGATACAACGGCAACACTCCTTCTGAACAGGTGCCATCCCAAGCGCCTGCCACCAGCCTCTTTCATTTCGCCTGGAAGACGGCTTTGAGCAGTTCATCCTCCAATGAATTCAGGCCCACAACAAGCGGAACCACCTCACCATTCCCCGTCTAGAGCATGATTATTGAGTGCCTTAAAGTCCTACGCAACTCCACGCACTACTGCTACATTATAAAAAAAAGCCGGGTGGCAAGGCCACCCGGCTTCGAGCTTAACGGCGATGTTTAGCCGATGTGACTACCAGGTCCACTGCAACCGCGCACCCAGTTCGTACACATTGTCATCCCCGGTGTAATCGGCACGGGAATCTTTGGCACGAAAAGCATCACCGGTAAACATGTAAGCGCCGACCAAGTCAAGATTCAGTTTGTCGACGATGTTCTGGGTGATGTTCAGATTGATTTCGTGGCCGAGATCCCTGCTGAAATCCCAATTTGTGCCATTCCAACGGGAAGGAGCCTTTTCGGAAGTTCCAAAATACCAGTAGGACAGAGCAAGCTTGGTGGTTGGCATGGCCTGCCAGGCACCACCGACCGTGACCGTCCAGATGTTGGTCGGGAACGGATAACCTCTCCAGTAACCGCCATTGGGGGCCGTGTTATCGAGGATACCACCACCCATGATTTCCGAGAAGTACTTGGAGGTTGCCAGCGGATAGGTGAACCATTTGATATCGTTGGTGTCAAGGAACAGGTTACCCTGTGCGTCCTGGGCAACCTTGGCGCCAGTCGTGTAGAAGCCGCCGAGATTCGCGCTCCAGGGTCCGCAGAAGTAGTTTACGCCCGCATCGACCATCCACCCGGTGTAGTCCGCGCTTTCCAGACTGCCGATGGTGGGACCGAGCTTGGCGCTGCCAAAGTTCTTGACGAAATTGAGGTAAGCGCTCAGGTAATCGATCTTGTAGCCCAACTGGAAGCCAAGATCAAACAGCTGATTGTTCTCAGCCCGCAGCAGTCCCGGACCGAAAGGATTCAACTGAGCGTAGAGGGGATTTGACGAATCGAGGATGTTTCCCGATACCGGGGTATCCATCTGGGTCGGGATCACGCTGGCGGGAGTATTGTGGCCATCCTGCCACAACCCTATCAAAGCCGCCTTGAAGGGGCCTTCCTTGTATTGCACCATGGCAACCAGGTCGTCGACGTTCTCGGACTCAGACGTGGTCTGGAAGTTCTGGGCGGAAATATAGCCCAACATCACCGTGAACGGCTTCAGATTCGCTTGCAGCAGGGCTGCGGCAAAGTCATCATCGACAATCCAGGAATCCACCAGGTTGATCCCCTGCACGCCGACCTTGGCGCTGAGGGGGGTCTGGGGGATCTTGAAGTCGACATAGACGTTCTTCACATTGAGGGAGCCGGTGTCAGCACCGACATTACCACTACCGGTATTGCTGTTGAAAGCCTGGGCAGCGGAACCCCAAACGGAGTTGGTCTCGAACTTCGTAACCACCTTCAGGTTTTCGCTCGAGATGAAGTCCATGAAGATTCTCAAGCGCTGGTCGAAACGATTGTTGTGCTGGGTGTAAGGAACAGCCTTGCCGGTGCCAAGGTTATAAGCACCGCTGAGCGGGTAATTGGTAAAAGAATGCTGCGAGAGCACGCGGGCGCGGAACAGACCGCCCCACTTGACCTCGAGAGCAAACACCGGCATGGCGATGGCCAATGCCAGCACACATACCAACGAAATGGTGAGAAACCTTCTCATCCCTTTCCTCCTCAAAAACTAATCGTTTTGCTCTGTTAAACTCATTAGCCCCTAACCAAGACTACCAACTCCAACTACGCTGTAACTCTCCTCTTTCACCTCCCTTCACCCTGAATGGTTGCTCATTAGCCCCTTTGCCACATATGGCAGCTCAATACACAGAACCAGTTCTCATGTCAAGGGAAAAATTGGAGAATTCTTTATATTTTCAAATCTTGTCAATTTTAGTATATTCTCACCCGCCCTGATCCGCCGGTGGCAGGGCCGACAGGGGACACGCAGACAGTCAAGATCACCCGTGGGATGACCTTTGTATGAGGCTCGAAATTGGATATGTTACTTTTTTAATTTAATGAATTCCATCCCATAGGAGTGGCATGCTGCCGCGATCGACTCAACGGCGCGGCAGCATGCCGCTCCTACCAATGATGATTGGGTCATAAAATCGAGAGCTTGCATCTTGAATGAGTGTCACTCGAATAAAGAGAGGAACTTGGAATGAAGATCAAGACAATGGTGAAGACAGTGGTTGCGGTGTTGTTGTGCATGACCTTTTGGCCCGGGACCGGCATTGCCGCAGAACCCGGTTCAGCCCCGGTTAAGGTGGCCGTTCTGCCGTTCAATATGCACACCCCCAGTCAGCTCATGTATCTCCAGGAGGGCATCCGTGACATGTTGGCGTCCCGCCTGGGCTGGGAAGGGAAAGTGCAGGTGGTGGACCGGAGCACCGTCGACCAGGCGGTGCGCGGGATAAAATCGGACATCTCAGCCGAAGAGGCGCAGCGGCTCGGTCGCGCCCTCAAGGCAGATTACGTGGTGTTTGGAAGTCTCACCGGCATCGGACAGACGATCAGCCTCGATGCCAAGATGACACCCCTTTCGGCAAAGGGTGAACCAGTGAGCTTCGCGACCCAAACCAAAACGCTCGACGACATTGTGCCGCAGGTCAATCTCTTCGCCCAGGAAATCAATCAGAAGGTGTTCGCCCGCCCCACCGACCGGACTCAGACCGCACGCTCGGACGAGGAAGCGTATTCGAGCCGCAACCCGGAATTGCTCGTGCCAACCACCATGGTGCCAGGTGAAAAGATTTCCTATCTCAATCCCAATTTCATTGAAGTGACCCCCGAGGCCTCGCTGCGCCAGGGTGGCCTATGGCGCAGTCAGGACTTTCAGGGAGGGATTGTCGGGATGGATATGGGTGATCTTGATGGCGACGGTCACCTCGAAGTGGTGATGGCCACCAGCAATAAGATCATGGTCTATCGCAAGGAAGGTTCAGGCCTGCGCGCGCTGGCCACCCATAACGGCCTCACCAACGATCGCTATCTCTGGGTGTCGGTCCTGGACGTGAATCAGGATGGGCGAGCGGAGATCTTTGTCACCAATCTGCGCACCCTTGTGGGAGCGCGGCCGGTCCCCAGTGAAATGAAGAACCTCGAACCCGGGTATGGCCGTGAAACCCTGGCTTCTTTCGTGCTCACCCTGGCGGGCGCAAAGCTGCAGCCGGAGTGCGAAAACCTCCCCTATTTCCTCAATGCCGTGAATCTGCCCAAACGGGGCAAGGTTTTGCTCGGCCAGCGAAAAGGCTCCACCAGTCTGGAGGGAGCTTTCGAACCGGATCTCTATGAGATGCAGTTCAAGGGCAGGAATCTCTCCCCCCTTGTCAAATTCCATGCTCCGAGTCGCTGTAATGTCTTCAATTTCGCCAAAGCGGATCTCAAGAATGACGGGTCGGAGTTGACCATTCTCATTGACAGCTCAAATCGCCTGATCCTCCTCAATGAAGCCGGTAATCAGGTGTGGAAGAGCGACCGTCTCTTCGCGACTACGACCAATGCCTTTGTCGGGAAGATCGAGGATCTCAGCTTCAATCAAATGGACTACTACTCCATTCCATCCCCCATTCTCGTTACGGATCTGAACCAGGACGGGATCCCCGAAATTGTGGTGAACCGCTGCACGGAAAATCTTTCACGGTTCATGCCTCAAGGACTCAAATTCTACGACCGGGGTGAGATCGTCTCGATGTCATGGGATCAATTGGGGCTCGTCGAGAATTGGAAGACGCGGGAAATCAGCGGAATGATCAGCGCAATCCGGATCGCCGACTTGAATCACGACGGGTCCGACCAGCTCGTGGTAAGCCTCCTGCTGGCCAAAGACTATATGAAATTATGGGAATCCAAGAGCACGCTCATCAGTTACAGTCTTAACCTTGCTCCTCCCAAGACTGCTGCTAAACCCTAACTCTGCTTTCTCTTGACTCCTGCCTCAGGCTTGGTTACCCTGCACACGACTGCAAGGTAACCAAGCTTTTTCTATTGACATCAACCCGAGGCTCGCAACAGCCATCAGGACAATTCCCCCCATCGATGGGACAAGGGGGGTGTAAAAGGTTGAGCACACCCACGCAACACCCCCCTGCCCCCCTCAAGGGGGGAATTGAAGTCCTCAAAGGGGGGAATTGAAGTCCTCAAAGGGGGGAATTGAAGCACCCAAGAGGGGGATTAAGCCATCTACGGCGGAATTAGAGCGCTCAAGGGGGGAATTGAAGCATTGCAGCCGTCGAGGGGGAATTGACTCTGCAAATTTATCACGTTGAACGCGGAAGATTGGCTATAGAAAAGGTTTTTTGAATTCATGGACCGAAGACAATTGCAGCTCGTCGTTTATGCGTCCCTTCTGGCCGCGCTTATCTGTGTTGGTGCCTACCTCACCGTCCCGATTCCGGTTGGGCCGGTGCCCTTGGTCCTGCAGAATCTTTTTGTGTTTCTGGCAGGTTTGCTTCTCGGCTGGCGCTGGGGTCTGGCGAGCGTCGGGATCTATCTCCTGGTGGGTGCGATCGGACTGCCGGTGTTTGTTGGTGGAACCGGCGGGCTGGCGCATTTCTTCAGCCCCACCGGCGGATATCTCTTTGGTTTTGCCGCTTCCGCGTTTGTCATCGGCCTCCTGACCGAACGTTTTCAGAAAGGGACTGTTGGTGATTTTGTCGCGGTGGCGGCTGGAGTGATCACGGTTTTTCTGCTGGGCGTGCCATGGCTCAAAGTCGTCACCGGGATGTCCTGGGAAAAGGCCTTGCTGGTCGGGATGCTGCCGTTTCTTCCGGGAGATGCCGTAAAAGGGGTTGCGGCCGTGCTGCTGGCGCGCGCCATTCGACCCATGATGAGGGCGCTTGGCGGGTAGCTCTTGGCTCGTAGCGGTTGGTGGTTGGTAAAATGATCACAATAGAAGGACTTGCTTACGCCTATCCTGACGGGACTCATGCCCTGCGCGGCATCAGCCTCACCGTTGACGATGGGGAGCTCCTGCTCATCTGCGGCTCCAACGGCAGCGGCAAAACGACCCTCATCAGGCATCTGAACGGTCTTTTGAAACCTTCCGCCGGCACCGTCCGGGTTGACGGCTTCGACCCGGTCCACTCGGAAAGAGAGGTGATGCAGCTCGTCGGCATGGTTTTTCAGGACGCGGACAGCCAGATTGTCGGCGAAACGGTGGCCGAAGACGTGGCCTTCGGGCCGGAAAACCTCGGGCTTCCACCCGATGAGGTCGCAGTCCGGGTGAGCTCGGCCTTGGCCCTGGTGGGCCTGGAAGACCTGCACTACAAACCCTGCCACCTGCTTTCCGGCGGTGAAAAGCGGCGGGTGGCCATTGCCGGGGTGCTGGCCATGCAGCCGCGCATCCTGGTCTTCGATGAACCTTTCGCCAACCTGGATTACCGCGGCGTCTGCCAGGTTCTCGAACAGATCCTGAAGCTGCACCGTCACGGGCACACCGTCGTGGTGGCAACCCATGACGTGGAAAAGGCGATCACCCATGCCGACCGAGTCGCAATCATGTACCGTGGGGAATTGAAGGCCGTCGGTCCTCCGGAGGCGGTCATTCCCGAGCTCCTCCAATACAACGTGCGTCCACCCTGCTTCAGCCTCTTTGGAGAAGAACCCGTATCATGGCTTATCGACTAGTCTTTCACTATTTTCCCGGCCAGTCGCCGCTGCACTACTGGGATGCCCGCTGCAAATTCATTGCCCTGGCCCTGGCCACCTTTGCCCTCCTGCGTATGGATGAAAAGGCTCTGGTGCTCTTCTCCCTCCTGCTCGCCACCGCCATCACTCTCGCTCGCCTTCCCCTGAAAGCCATGCTCCACGATCTCAAGGCTTGGTCCCTTTTCCTGGTCTTCCTCTTCATGGTGCAGGCGGTGAGTTTTTCCGATCCCGAACGCGCTCTCTCCCCCTGGCTCCCAGTGAGCCTATCCAGCCTGCAGGCAGCCGGACTGACCTGCTGGCGACTGGGGTTGATATTGGGTTTCGGGGTGCTTTTCACCTTTGTCACCCGCCCTCGCGACCTGCAGCATGCTCTGATCTGGTTCCTCAAACCCTTCCCGTTTCTTCCCGCCCAGAGAATCGCGCTCATGGTCACCCTGACCCTCAGACTCGTGCCGCTCATCATGGACCAGCTTGAGGAAGTCTCCCTGGCCAACCGCTCGCGCCTGGGCAACCAGCGCAAGAACCTTCTACAGAGGGCCAGGTTCCTGGTGCTGCCGCTGTTTCAACGCTCGCTTATCCGCACCGACGAACTGGCCCTGGCCCTCACCGCCCGAGGCTATCGCGAGGACCGGCCGGTGCATCTATCGCCCATCCCCGCTCACCACATCATCCCTCTGGTGGTGGTGGGAATGGTCGCCATGGGGTGCTCACCGATGGGCGCAAGCCTGCTGCAGGAAAGCATTTCTAAGGTGTGGACCTGGATGAAATAGCGACCCGTTCGAGATTTCCTTCGATTCGTTTCAGGGTCTCGGCATCAACCGCCACCGCCCCGGTCTCGCCGTCTCTCTCCAGCCAGACCGTCACCGCGGCCCGCCCTTCCTGGGGTGACTTTTCCCAGCTCAGGGTGACCAGAGGCTTGTGTTCGGCATTTCGTAGTTCAACGGTGGCATGGGGCTTGGGGGTAACTGGTGGGGTGGGCTCGATCTTCTGTTCATATTCGGCATCGCTCAAATCCCACAAAAGCGACCGCACCGGCCACGGCTCTTTGAGGGGCTCGGGCTGCCGCTCCCCCTGCTTCAATCCCCAATCGTCCTTAGCGAGCCGCACGACATGGCCATCAGTTGCATCGAGGTTCCAGCTGATTTCGCTGATCTCGTCTGGTTGGTAACCCAGCAGGGAGCGATCCAGCAGCTTCTGGACGTTCCTGGGAAGACTATCGAGGGTGTCAGCCGCCACCTTCACCACCGCCGGCAACTGAGAGCTCAGCCCCGCCACCACTTTTTCGTCCTTTTTTTTCTCCGCCAGCTTCAGTTCAGCCCGTTCGCCCGCTTTGAGCTGCAGGGTGACGGTTACGAACGGCGGCTCCAGACCGTGGGCCGCGAGGTTTTTGGGCTCGTCATCGAGAAACCCCTGCGCTCTCAACCAGTGTACCTGTTCGATCAGGTTTTCGACCTTCCTCGTCTTGAGCTTCCTTTCGGGGCTTGCTGGCGCCCGCCATTCCTGCTGCCCGTTGCCGCGTTCGACGATGGTCGCATTGCCATCGCGCCATGCCACCACGATTCCCGCCACCTCATCCCGCTGAAAGGTGAAGAGCTGCCTCTTTCTGAGCTCATCGAGTCCTCGATTGAGAGCCGAACGGTTGCCTTCCGCAATGAGAAAGATCCTGGCGCTGTCGCCGGTTTTGGCATAGGCCCCATCTCCAGCCGGGTTCGGATCACCGACGACCAGTTCGTATTCCGCTTCGCCCGCCCGGAAGCGAATGGTGAAGGACGGTTCAATCAACCCGAAGGGTTTGAGATCGCTGGGAGTGGCAAGGATTTCTCGTTCGGTTTCCACTTTTGCCAAGGCCCCGATCAGATCCTGGACCGAAAAATTGTCCGCCTCGGTCTTGATAGGTTCAACCAGGTGCCACTGTTCTCCCTTTTCCAGCCGCACCCGCTCACGACCTTTGGACATGAGCGTGAGGCTGCTGACCTGGTCGGTCTGAAAGTGGAAAACCTTTCGGGCCTCCTGAGCAGCCATTTCCTCCTGATGTTTCTGGAAGACCTCAAAGTACAGATAGTAGCCGCCGACCAGCAGCAGCACCACGAGATAGGCAAGAAGACTGCGCCATTTCATCGCTGAGCCCTCCGCACACGGTAAACCACCAGGCCTGAGGCCAGCACCAGCAGAGGCATGAAGATCAGGACCAGGAGAAATACGCTCCAGGCCTGCGTCTGAGTCATCAGCATCGGCTGGGTGACCTCCTGACGCGGTCTGATGGTGATGAGATGCTGTTCTTCAGCCATGAAATTGACCATATTCAGCAGCAGATCCTGGTTGCCCGAAAGGCCAAAGTAGGTGTTTGCGGCAAAATCGGAGTCTCCGGAAACCAGCAGAAGGCCCGGCTTGGTCCTTGGTCCCGCCGCGCCTTCAGGCTCTTGGCTGCCGTCCTCGCCGGCCCTCTCACCGGGTGGTGCCGGATCTTTCGACTGGCGTTCAAGTTCCGCCAGCACCACCAGGGAAATCGGCCCGATGGTATCAACCTGCTCATCGAAGGCAGCCTCACCCTGTTTGAGCATTTCCTGGTCCTTTTCGGCCCAGGCATTGTCCGAGGTCGAAGCGAGGATCTCGAGCACCACTCCCGGCGGCGGTTCCTTGGCGGGTGAGACCGATCGGGCTTCAGGATAGAAGGTTGCCAGGGCAAAATTCTCCGTGATGCGGTGGGCGCCATATTCCATGACCACAGGCATCAGGTAGCTGCCACCGAAAACCCGGCTGAGCTTATCAATAACGATGTCATCCGCCAGTTCCACGCCGTAGTCCTTGAGAAACTGGGTCAGGCCGCCGTCGTGATAGGGATCGAGAAAAATCATTAACCTGCCACCACGGTCGAGAAAAGCTTTCAGGGCCGTAATTTCCTGAGGAAACAGCGGCTTTTGCGGTCCGGCAACCACTACCAGCGCCGCAGTGTCCGGAACTTCAGCCTGTTGCAGGAGGTTCAGCTCAGCAACGGTGTAATGCTCCTTTTCGAGCGCTTCACGAAATGACGAATACCCTTCCTTATCGCTCTTATCCAGGGAATGTTCGCCATGGCCAAGGAGGTAGTAGACCTGCTTGGGCTCGTCCCGGCTGAGCTTGAGGAGCGCATTGGTCAAGCCCTCCTCGTCCGCGGTCGTAACCGTCTGCTTTCTGCCATAACCCTCCAGCACCAACGTCCCATAGGAGCGGATTTCATAACGCTTGGCCAGCTCCGGATCGCGGTCGGGGTCGATGAATTCATACTGGATCTTCGGGCTGGCGTAACGATAAGTCTCCAGGAGGTCGGTGGCTTTCGTCTGTTCCGGCGAGGCGGTGGCGTAGAAGGCCTTGATGGCGACCGGCTGGTCGAGCGCATCCAGGATGGTGCGCGTCTGCTCCGAAAGAGTAAAGGTCCCCGATTCGGTCATGTCCACCCGCCACGGGTGACGTTCGGCAATCAACCCCAGAAACACCAGAATGCCGAGAAACAGAAGGGTCGTAAGCACCGTGTTCGAGCCGTAGGTCCACATCCGGTTGGATTTGCTGCGGTCGGTCATGCTCTTCCTTTCCTGTACTTACTCCAAACAATGCGAGGCCATGGATGACGCAGGCATCCGGGCCATGGGCTTCAACCTCGCCACCGGTAGGTGGCCATCTGTTTGAGGGTGAGAAAGAGGAAAAAAATGATGAAGATCAGGTAGTAGATGATGTCCCTCGAGTCCAGCACGCCCTTGGAGAAGGAATCGAAGTGCTTGATGATGGAAAGATAGTCGATGACCTCTCCCATGGGTGAGCCGGCGTAGGACTTGGCCCAACCGATGACCCAGAGCATGAGGATGCCCCCGAAGGAAAGCACGGCGGCGATGATCTGGTTGTGCGTCAAAGACGAAGTGAAGATGCCGAGCGCCATGAACGAGGTTCCCAACAGAAAAACACCCAGATAACCGCACAATATGGGTCTCCACACGGGATTGGCAATGATGCTCAAAAGGAAGATACCCGGCAGGGTGGCGGCCAGGATCACGGCAAAGGCACTCACCACCGCCGCAAATTTGGCGAGCACAATGGCCCGGTCGGGCAGGGGGTAAGTGAAAAGCAGTTCGATGGTTCCGGATTTGCGCTCCTCGGCCAGAAGACGCATGGTGAGGAGGGGCGAAAGCAGCAGCAGGACAATGCTGAGGTCGAAGAAGAACGGTCGCAACACCATTTCCATCAGATTCATCTGCTTTGCCATCATTGGGTTCTGGGCGGCCTGGAAACTGAGCAGGTTGTAATAGACCACGGCACTGTAAAAGAAATACCCAGCCAGCACCAGGAAAGTGAAGGCGACGGCGTAGAAGATGGGGGAAGCAAAGAGGCTATAGAGTTCCTTGCGGTAGACCGCGCCAAAACCTTTCATGACCGGGTATCCTCCAGCGATGGTTCATCCGTCACAAGCTGCATGAAGATGTCTTCCAGGCTCAGGTCGACAAGTTTCAGTTCCAGCAGCTCAAAGCCACGGCCAACCACCAGGCGCGCAATTTCCGGCCGCAGATCCCGTGATCGGTCCGTTTCCACAACAATCCTCCCTTGATCCCCCTCGGCCTCACTCGCCTGTTGCACGCCGGGTATGCCTTCGAGGGCGGAGACCAGGTCGCTCGCCGAACCCTGGACCTGGAGCAGCACCTGGGCGGATTTCTGCAGCTGACTGGTGAGATTGGCCGGACTGTCGGTGGCCACGATCTGACCTTTGTTGATTATGAGCACCCGCTGGCAGATCTGGGCCACCTCGGGCAGAATATGGCTGCTCAGGAGCACCGTGTGTTGTTCTCCCAACTCCTGGATAAGCCGACGGATTTCGACAATCTGAGTCAGATCCA
>Ga0255341_1001751_pt1 | contig 29516 bp, 14 predicted proteins | sample wastewater_treat_8_FD_192418 | JGI IMG/M metagenome (GOLD analysis project Ga0255341, IMG submission 192418) | Wastewater microbial communities from Lulu Island WWTP, Vancouver, Canada - plant12 | ecosystem: Engineered > WWTP > Wastewater > Unclassified | place: Canada: Vancouver, British...
CGAAAACCGAATGTCCAAAAAAATGCGTACTTTTATCCATTGTGGTTAGTTTTAGCGAACCAAAACTACAAAAAAGAAGCCGAGGCTATGCTTCGGCTTTAATTTTTTATCGGACAATAATGATTTTAAAAACAAGATATTGCCGAAAAATTATTTTTTTACTCGATTTTTTTTGCAAATAAAAAATTGATTGTATATTTGCAACCTCAAATGCGGAAATAGCTCAGTTGGTAGAGCACGACCTTGCCAAGGTCGGGGTCGCGAGTTCGAGTCTCGTTTTCCGCTCTCAAGCCTCCGATTATGGGGGCTTTTTTATTTTAATGTATTTTAAATCTTATGTAAGGTATTATTAAAAAAACGCCTGACTTTTATATTCAGTCAGGCGCTTATGTTTTTGTACCTCGGGCGGGACTTGAACCCGCACGATCCGAAGATCACAGGATTTTAAGTCCGGCGTGTCTACCAATTCCACCACCGAGGCATTAAAAACGGCTGCAAAGGTAAAAAAGTTTTGTAATATTTGCAGATATTTTGTTTTACAAAAAAATTTTTCCATTCATTAAAGCATAAAAAGAAGTGCTTTTTGATTATTTGACAAAGCGGAAAGTGGTTTTGACAACATGAACAACATCCCTAAGCTTAATTGTATTAGACAAATACAATGAAAAACAAAAATCTTTCAAAAATTTACAACCGTATTATTGAGAATTCTTTTTCTATCTTTGCATTAACAGTTATTAATGACAAATAAAACATGCTGTTTTCAAAGAGTAAAATTTTTATTTGCCTTTTGATTTGGGGTTTGATTTTTCCTGCCGCCCTATATTCCAGCACCTTAAAAGAAAAGCAAAGCGAAGGAAAAGAAAGCAAATCAGATAGTATATCACTGCAAATAAAAACTTACGAAAACTTGGTTGAGGAAATGCAGCGTCAACCATCTAGCTATAGTTCTTTGGTTAATATAATGTCTCAGCTTGGCGATTTATACTCGGCAAACGAAGACTATCCCAAAGCCATATATCTCTATATGAGATCCATTATCATAAGGCAATTAGGGCATACATCAATTAATCAGGATAAATCTTTTATAGCATGGCAGTTAATAGAGGTTGGCAATTCATTTTACAGGTTAAATGATTATCAACTTGCCGAAAAAGCATATACGGTTGCCTCTCATTATTTTAGAAGAATTAATGATAAACAAGGGCAAATTACGGCTATAAACAATATTGGATTATGTAAATTAAATCAACACAAACCGGATTTGGCGCTTCCCTTGTTTAAAAAAACCCTTGCCTATTCTCAAGAAATTAATGATATACCCCGCATTTACTCCTCTAATGTATATATAGGGATTTCATTAAAAGAATTAAAAAGATACAAAGAAGCCATTACGGTTCTGAAAGAAGCTGCCAAATATGAAATGGAAGATAAAAATCTTGATTTGGCTGCTTTTAGAAAATTACAACTTGGAGATACATATATATTATTTGGGGATACCGCGAAAGGACTTCAGACATACTTTCAACTTACAAACAATGTAAAAAGCACATCCGATTCATATTACAAGTCGGTGGCATTAAGCAGGTTGGGGCATTTCTATTTCGATAACGGCAACAATCAACTGGCACAAAAGTATGCCGGCGAAGGATATGAGTTTTTAAAGAACAAACATCACTTGAATTTATTAACCGACTTAAATGAATTATTGTATAAAATTTATAAAAAAAGCGGAAACAGCACTAAAGCTCTTTTTCATTTCGAGGCGTTTTACGAGGGTACGATGCAACTTAACAATAAAGAAATTGAAAAGTTTGTAAGCGATTACAATCAAAAAATGGAACGAATTGCAATTAGCCAGGAAATAAAAGATGTTCGTGAAAAAAGTGAGAGAATTCAAATTGAAAAATCAAATCAGCAAAAACTATCCATTTTTTTAATAATCATTGCTTTTCTTTTACTAATAATACTTTTTACATCTAAAGGCTTTGATTCAAGAATTAAATTATTAATTGACCATGTTAAGTCTTTCTCGATAAATCAAAAAATTCTTTTAACAATACTTATCGGCGTATATTTTATAGTGTTTTTCTATTTCTTTGTTCCGGTAGAAAGTACAATGGGGTTGCGTAAACTGGGTTTTATTGAAAAGGTATTTCCCGGATTAATTGCTTACAGTATTACTTTAATTATAACATTTGCATTGTATTTTACGAATTCTTTGAATAAAATTCGTGTGGCATTTTCGTTAAATGCTTTTGTAATTGTATTCATTAGTGTTTTATTTGGGGAATTTATTCATTTCTATTTTTGTGGTTTTGGAGGATTTAACTTCTTGTTGTCTCTTGCTCTAATAGTATTAGCTTCATTTATATTGCCATTATATTTGTTTATATTAATAATGGAAAAGCTTATCATGAAGCATGTTGAAGCAATATCTCAATCTCTTAATCAATATTTAGGTGAAATTAAACAGCAACCGGGTCCCAAGAAAAAACTAATAACCATCCAAAGCGAAAAAACCACATCTAATTTAACTTTTGATATTTCTGAACTTCTTGCTGTTGAGGCACAAGGAAATTACAGTATGTTTATTTTATATCAAAATAACACTGTTAATCGCAAAATACTCCATATTACCATGAAAGCCATCGAAGACAATCTGGCTGAATATAAATTTATTATACGTTGTCATAAATCATATATGGTAAATATCCATTATATAGAAAAAGTAACGGGAAATTCCCGGGGCTATTTACTTCACTTCGACAATGGAGCTGATGCAGTGCCGGTTTCGAGAAACTTCCAAAAAAACGTAATGGATGTTATCCGCCAATTCAAAGATGGCTTTTGATAAAAACATCTTCCCCCTTGTCAAATCGTAGGCGTTTATATCAATTTGCAAACCTTCTTATGTAATACAATTATTATTTAGCGTTCGTTTAAATTACTTTTACATTCGATAAATTATCAAAATGTAAATTTATTAGCCATGAATATTTCTGTGTCTCAAATCAAATGGACGAGCATTGCTATTAAAATTGTTTCTGCCCTTATGTTATTTTGCATATTTATGGCAGGAATTAAAAGCTCGCAGGCAACTGTAAGTGTTACAGCTCCTACTCTCAATATTGCAACACCCACGTTCCCATCCGCTTATTTTGCGCTGGGAAATATTGTGATTACGGAAGGTGCTAACGGAGATTTCCCAATCGCAGCAAGAAATACCAATTATACATTTACAATAACGGCTCCTGCTCGTTTTGAGTTTCAGGCCGGAACTGGTACAGTCTCTTCTAATAGTGGAGATATTACCACAATATCCATGAATGTTACTGCCACAACCATTACAGTAACTTACAGAAGTAGTCAAGCCAATGGTAATAGGCAAGATCAGATTGATATTATTACCATTTCAGGATTACAGGTACGCGCCATAACAGGTACTGCAACACAATCTGCAACAAAAACAGCAAGTTCCGAAACTATTGCAGGTCTTTCTAATGGTACAGTAATGGCAAATTTCACCTCTACCCTGGGCTGTACTCATACTGTTACACTAACAGACACATGGGGAGATGGCTGGAATGGAGGCACCATTACTGTAAGTGTTAACGGTACTGCGGTATTATCAAATATTGCTTTGTCCGGTGGTTCTGGACCAGAAAATCACACATTTACAGCAGCAGATGGAGATTTAATAAATGTAACATGTACAAATGAAGGTTCTTATCCAAGTGAAATGAGGGTTGCCATTACAGGAGGTTCATCTTTTGTAGTAATGCCGGCTCAGCAACCTGAAAACGCACCGGGTACTACTGTCAGAGCATGTTGCACCCCTACGGTTCCCAATAATGCAACTTATAATAGCCCTGCAAATGCAGCAACAAACCGAAATGTATGCGGAGTTACCCTAAGATGGACAGCTCCAACAGATAATGGCTGCAATGGGGCAACTTCATACGATGTCTATTTTGAAAATAACTCTAATCCTTCTTTTGTTATTAACACAACCGGTACATCATACACCACATCTTATCTTTTACCCAGTACCACTTATTATTGGAAAGTTGTACCTAAAAATAATAAAGGAGATGCAACCGGTGCTGCCACATGGAGTTTTACGACAAGTGCCACCAGTCCCGTACCGGGCTCTGCTTCTAATTTTAGTCCTGCAGATGGAGCAACAAATCAAAACAACTGCGGTATATTGCTTACTTGGAACGAACCTGCAGTAACAGACTGTAATGCAGCAACATCTTATGATGTTTACTTTGGAACTTCTCCTACCCCGCCTCTTGTTGCTAATGTTACAGGAACAAGCTATTCTACGGGAGCTTTAAGTACAAATACATTATATTATTGGAAAGTTGTGCCTAAAAACTCTTTTGGGTCTGCTTCCTCTTCATCAACAATCTCTTTTAGAACAAGTAACACAACTTGTACTTCCTGCCAGCACATTCTTCGCATAAGAGACACATATGGAGATGGCTGGAGTGGCGGTACAGTTAACGTAACAGTTAACGGAGTAGCTGCTTTTGCTGCACCTGGTGTCACATTAGCTGGGCTTGGCGTTATTCCGGAAGATTTCTATTTTAACGCTTATGATGGAGCAACAATAAAAGTAATAAGGACTAATGATGGCTCATGGCCAAGCGAAATGCGATATACAGTTTTAGGGGCTTCAGGTGTTGTTATAATGAACGATGTAAATCCAATACCGGCAGGTCATAGTATGCTGGGATGTTGTAGCCCTACTACCCCATCTTGCGCTTCTAATCCTTCACCGGCAAATGGAACCGCAAACGTAAATCCTTGCTCTGCAGATTTTTCATGGACAGCACCAACTTCTAACGGATGTAATGCTCATAATTCTTTCGATTTTTATATTGGAACAACCTCTAATCCTCCATTTTTTGCGAATGTTACAGGAACAACATATTCTATACCAATAGCTTTGGCCGATAACACTACATATTATTGGAAGGTTGTTCCCAAAAACTCAGTGGGCGGTGCCACTGGTTGTTCTGTATGGAGTTTTACTACCGCAACTTCTCCCAATCCCAACTATTGTTTATATGGCAATTCAATAAATTTTCCTTCTGCGGGTCAAAATTGTGCCCAATTAACATCCGGCTCGCCAAGTCAAAATGGCTGCGCATGGAACCGCGGAACTATATCTTTTGCGTCACCATTTGACTACTCAATTTTAATGTATTTTGGCAATAATAATGCCGGTGCGGATGGCTGTGCTTTTATATTCCAAAACTCGCCCCAAGGTATTAGCCAGTGCGGAAACAACGGAGGACAATTAGGAGCAGGAGGAATTTCAAATTCGGTTATTGTTGAATTTGATACTTATGATAACGATTGGCCTTCGCATAATTATGACATGGCAGAAGACCACACAGCCGTTGTAATTAATGGTAATCCACAAAGCACTCCTCAGTGTGGTCCGGTACAAGCTAATCCGGTTTCTGCATACTTAACTGATGGAAACATGCATGCTCTAAGAGTTACGTGGGATCCTGCAACTAAAAATCTATGTGTTTATGTTGATAATAACCAGCGATTATGTTGTGTTTATGATTACGTTAATAATGTTTTTGGCGGCAATCCTAATGTTTGGTGGGGTTTTTCCGGAGCAACGGGAAATCAAGCCAACCAGCAATATTTTTGCCCTATAACCATTCCTTTGCCTGTAGAAATGATGCAGTTTAGTGCGATCTGCGAAAACGGTACTCCTCTGCTTACATGGTACACTGCCAGCGAAACAAACAACAAGCATTTTATTATTGAACGTTCAGAAGATGGTCATACATTCGATTCAATAGCGAAAGTTAATGGCGCCGGAAACACCAATGAAATAATAATGTATCAGTTTTTAGATAATACCTCAAACAGCACTGATGTATATTACAGATTGAGACAAATTGATTTTGACGGTAGAAATACAGAACTTGGTATTGTCTCTACGCAATGTGACCCAAAAAGTGTTCTTGAAGTTAATGCAGTAAAGATAAACGAAGAAAGCTCATTTACCCTAAACTTTTCAACAAGTTTTTCGGGCGATCATATTATTTCGTTATTAGATGTTAATGGACGACTTGTTGAGCAAAAAATAATAAATTGTTCGTCGGGCGTAAATGAAATTGATTTCTGTACAATTCCTCAACACGGTATTTATTTAGTAAAAATTTCAAATACACAAAAAGTCGTTTCGCACAAATGTAAACTGTAATCCCCCCAAAAACATACAGTAAGCCGGAAGTATTATACTCTCCGGCTTTTTTTATTCATAATAAACTATTTTTCTGTCAAGAATAATACAAGTGTTGTTGTTTAAATTATAATATACCTGACGGGTCCAGTTTCCGTAATCATCATCTTTAAGAATCTTTACTTTCATGGTTTTTTCAGTTTCAACAGGAACTGAATTAACATCTATAGTATTAATTGTTATCTCTGTTTCATTACCATCTTTATCACGTTTATAATGATGTGTTGTTTTAAAGTTACCTTCGGGCAGAGAGGTAGTTGTTTGTTTTTCTAATAATCCGTTTCGGTATTCGCTTATGCTTTCGGAAACAGCTCTGCCTTCCGAATCTTTTGTGGTCATGCAAATTCTGTCTCTGGATATTTCTGTAACAAATGTTTCTCTCATCAAATTATCTTTTTCATCAAAATCTTTTGTCCCTGCATAATTTCCGTTGTCATCGTAAATAACTTCGGTTTTAAAATATAATATACCATTAGTCAATTCCATTTTTGCACTTATCCATTTTCCGTCCTTATCGAAATTTTGAGTGTTTATAAACGAAACCATAATGCTGGTGTCGTCGGGGTAAACATTCCAGTTTTCATCATACGTGCCCTGACCTTGCGTGTCGCTAATCGACTTTACATTTCCTTTTAAATTAAAAGTAGCTCTACTAATTATTATTTCATTGGTACACGACGCAAAAAAAGCAAGCAAAACGATAAAATATTTTTTCATTTCAATAGTATTATTTGTGCAATAATACAAAATTGAGACATAACAAGTTTTTATTAATCAAAATAATTTAACGATGTTAAATCATTTGATAAAAAAACAAATCAACCATGAAAACAGTTATAACCCCAAAAACGTAAACATTTTAAAATCTTTATCAAAAACAAGTGTTATGTTATATATATTTTTACGGCTTTTGTCTATTATGGCATTCTGCAACAACTGATATACAACAGTTTTGCGCAATTATTTAAAAGCGTTGAGCTATCTTTGCAAATAAAAATGAAGTCGATATTTTTTCTTTTTGCATTAATCTTTTCCGTCAATTTGTTAAAAGCAGATGGTGGCGACACAATTTATGAGGGGGTAGATCTTTCGGAAGAATTTATACTGTTTATGCCCAACGCCTTTTCGCCTAATGGTGACGGCAGAAACGATTATTTTGCGCCCGTGGGTATAGGCATAACATTAGATTATTTTGAAATGCGAATTTATAATCGTCAGGGAAATCTTGTATATTTGTCAACAGACATAAATAAACCTTGGGATGGGAATATTACCGGAAAACGTTATGACGAAACATCAACGGAAGTGTTTGTTTATCATATTACAGTTAGAACATCCAAAGGTGCAGAACGGGAATATTTTGGTTATGTTGCACGATTACCATAACGCATGAGTCGTTTTAAATTCATAAAAGAATTTTTAAACCTTTCTCGTACCGAAAAAACAGGAATATGGCTGTTATTAGCCATAATGATATTTATTATTGTATTTTCTTTATTTTATCAAAATTCCAAAACCTCTATCGTAAGTAATGACTTTTCTGAATTTGAAAAGCAAATTCTAAAATGGGAAAACAGCATAAACGATGTTAAGGAACAAAATACTATTTACAACGATTTAAATGCCCCCGCATATTCCATTGCAAAATCAAAATTAAATCCTTTTCCATTCGATCCGAACAAGTTGGACCAAAACGGGTGGAAAGAACTTGGTCTTACTGATAAGCAAATAAAATCCATATTAAATTACCGTCAAAAAGGTGGACAGTTTAGAATAAAAAAAGATTTTGCAAAAATTTATACTATAAGCAAAGAAGAATTTTCAGTATTGGAGCCATACATACAACTACCCGACGAGCTTAAAAAAAACGAAAAGAACTATCCCTCCTCTTCTTCAAAAATGGAAGAAATCAGAGTTGAAATAAATTCTGCCGATACAGCCGAATTAAAAAAAGTAAGAGGCATTGGACCCACATTTGCATTGCGTATTGTAAATTACCGAACCCGTCTGCATGGCTTTTCTAATATTAATCAGCTAAAAGAAATCAAGGGAATTGATTCTGCCAAATTTGCACAGATTTCGCCATACCTTTTTGTAAACCCATATCTGATTCAAAAAATAAATATAAATACGGTATCGTTTGACGAGCTGAAAAGCCATCCGTATATAGGTTATAATATTGCTTTATCGCTCATAAATTACAGAAAACAGCATGGAGAATATACTGTGTTGTCCGATATTAAAAAATCAGCCCTGGTTACCGAAGATGTGTACGAAAAAATAAGTCCTTATTTAACAATACAATAAATTTATACTGATTTTACAAAATCAAATAACACAATTTTCTATTTCGTATTTTTGCATAGTCAACAATAAAGCTATAAAATGAAACTTTGCATTGTAGGAATAACCGGCCTTGTAGGTAATGAACTTGTTCAGGTGCTAAATGACAGCAATTTAAAAGTGGATGAGTTTATTTGTGCGGCTTCCGAACGTTCCAAGGGAAAAGAAATAGAAATAAGAGGAAAAAAATACTATGCGGTTACACCTGCCGAAGCATGTGAAATGAAACCAGACATTGCTATTTTTTCTGCAGGTTCCGAAGTGTCAAAAGAATGGGCCCCGCGCTTTGCAGCAAACGGATGTTTTGTTATCGACAATAGTTCTCAGTGGCGCATGTATAATGAAATTCCTCTTGTTGTACCCGAAATAAACGCTAATACCATAACACAAAATACCAAAATAATATCCAATCCAAATTGTTCAACCATCCAATTGGTACTTGCCATTAGTCGCTTACACACAAAATATAGTGTCCGCAGACTTGTAATATCTACGTATCAAAGTGTAAGCGGTACCGGCCTGTATGCAGTTGAACAACTTATGAATGAAAGAGCCGGAAAGCAAGGTAAAATGGTTTATCCGCATCCTATCGACATGAATTGTCTGCCGCATGGCGGTACGTTTTTACCAAACGGCTATACAAGCGAAGAAGAAAAGCTGGTGAATGAAACACGCAAAATACTGAACTCGCCCCAGATTAAAATTACCGCAACCGTTGTAAGAGTGCCTGTTCTTGGCGGGCATAGCGAATCAGTAAATATAGAGTTTCAGAAAGCTTTTGACTTGGAAAACATTTATAAACTTTTGAATGAAACTCCCGGAGTTGTTGTCCAGGACAATCCTTCGGAAAACATATATCCCATGCCTCTGTATGCAAAAGGAAAAAATGAAACCTTTGTTGGCAGAATACGCCGCGATGAAAGCGTTGCAAATGGATTAAATTTATGGATTGTTGCCGATAATTTAAGAAAAGGTGCTGCCACAAATGCTGTGCAAATTGCCGAATGGGTTGCAACAAATCTTTTATAAAGTCTCAGAAAAGAAGTTCTGGTTTTTAAATACAAAAGGCACAAGAGCAATTATTTCTAATTCTCTTCTCTTAGGTTTGGCACAAGAAAAGAAGCAACTATCAAATAATCGTCAGTCCTTAAAGAATGCATTTCGCCTGCTTTTACAATAAAAGCTTCGCCAACAGACAAAGCTGTTTCGCTGTTTTCCAAAACGCCATAGCCGCTTCCGGCAACACAATAAAAAATCTCATCCATTGTATTATGCTTGTGTAAAGCAATTTTTTTAGATGAGTCTATATGATAAACATTTGTAACTATAGCCTTTTTTAAAGATTCCAAATCCATACAGGTTTATTTTAAAAAATTAAACAATACAATTTAAAAGATTTTATGTTTTAAAGTAAACAATCCTAAAACAAAATTAATAAAATGAAAAAAACAAATAATTAGTCCAATAATATTTTGTTTGCTGCCGCACGAATTATCATTTCGTCGTGTGATGCGCAAATAATGGTATTCCCTTGTTTTAAAATATAATCAAACAAATTCAGTAACAATAAAGTGTCTTTAGGATGTAATCCTCCACTGGGTTCATCAAGTAGAAACAGCGTTTTACCCTTTGCTGATGCAATTCCCTGAACAATCTTAAGACGCTGTAATTCTCCCGAACTTAGTGTGTTTAAATTTTGACCTAAAGAAATATAGTCTATTCCGCACAACCCGCATAAACCGGCAATATTTAAAAAATTCCTTGCTTTAGAAAACGATAATTGATTCTTTACAAAAACAGCCGCCTCAGAAATACTCATGTTCAACACATCCGCTATCGACATTCCGTTTACCAGAACTTGTAATATTTCATTTTTAAATCTGGCACCGTTGCATGTTTCGCACTGAACTTCGGCGTCGCTTCTAAAATCCAAGCTGGTTTTTATTATTCCGCTACCACCACACTCACTACATCTGCCTTCCTTTGAGAACAAGGAAAAATGTTGTGCCTTAAATGGCAAATGCAGCTTCTCGGCTTCGGAAACAAAAATATTTTTCAAAACATCATATATGTCAAGCCATGATGCCGGAATACTATTTACACTTCCAGTCAAGACATCTTGCTGCACCAGAACAACGGAATCGAGATTTTCGAAGCCTTTTATGGTTTTACATTTTACAGGCTTGCCTGCTAAAAATGAATTATAAATTACATAGTGCAACAAGCTTGTTTTACCGCTTCCGCTATTTCCGGCTATTACATTTAGCGTTTCCCTATAAAAATCAACATTAATGTTTTTTAAACTAAAGGCATAAGCTTCTCCAACGCTAATTGCCAAATCTGTTCTTGTAGTAAAGGGAGTTATTTTTGAGTAAATATTTTCAATTTCTGAAATATATTCTGTTGAAGAAGTTTCCTTTATCAATCTGCCACCGTTTTTTCCTGAACCGGGACCAAGAACTTTAATTTTTTCTGCCAGTTGCAATATTTGCACATTATGGTCAGCTATTACCAAAGTATTTCCTGTTTTTACGATTTTATTTAACAGTTGAGCCATTCTATAGCAGTCTTTCTTACCAAGTCCAAACGATGGTTCATCTATTACAATCATTACATCAGAAAGTTTTGACTGTAGTAATGCAGACATTCTTAATCTTTGAAATTCTCCGCCCGAAAGAGTTGACGTAATACGACTAAGGGCAATATATCCTATTCCGCACTCAATCAAATAATTTAAACGCATTATAATTTCATTAATAATTCCTTCACTTTCTTTATTAACGAAAAGGCCTTTAAACCATACTACAGCTTCTATTGCATTCATACTAGCAACTTCACCAATATTTTTATTTGCAATAAGATATTTTAATCGGTCATTGTTTATTCTGTGCCCCATGCATTTATTGCAAGTGGTATCGGTCATTACAGGCAATATGTTTTCTGCTCTGTAGTCATTGTGTTTTCGTATATATTCATCATTAATATAATTACAAAATCCCTCCCACCTGGATTTCATTTTATGAACTCCGCTTAATTGCTTTCGTTTATAACTCCATTCCACATCAAAAATCTCATCTCCGCATCCATACATGGCAATTTGTCGGGCTTCTTCATTAAGACTATTATAAGGCAATGAAAAATCAATTCCGTATTTTTTACCTACTGCCATTAAAATTGCAACATATTGTCCATTGCTTTCTCCATAAAATTTTCCGGGCTTGCTGCCGTTCATTGCACCGTCCAGTAAAGATTTTGAAGAATTGCTAATTAATTTTTCCGGGTCACATTTTGTAATAAATCCCAAGCCATGACATTCTGTACAAGCTCCCGCTTCGTTATTAAAAGAAAAAGCATTGGAATATAGAGAACATGGACTTGAACCATGTTTTGAAAAACGGCTATACAATAGACGGTATAAATCGTATATGCCTGTATAAGTGCCTACAGTGGATCTGGGATTGTTTGACGCACTCCGCTTTTCGAGAGCTATTGTAGGCATTAATCCGGAAAAATCATCAAAAGATGTGTTTCCCGATTTTTTCATTTGAGATCGGATTCTAAACGAAAGGCCATCCATAAGTGCATTTTGCGAAGCAGCAAACAAGGTGTCAAAAATCAAAGATGATTTCCCTGAGCCGCTAGGGCCACATACTATATTTGTTTGTTTAGAAATAAATTCTATTTCGTCGATATCCAGATTGTTGGTTTTAACATTTTTTAAAACGATATTTTGATTATTTAATTCTTTGATTTCTTGTTTCTGTCCGGAAATTTTTAATGGATTGTAGAGCTCGAAAAGAGCATTAGCTGTTTTGGTATCATTTTTTTGCAGCAAATTATAAGGAGTGCCCGAAAAAACAATGTCGCCGCCATTTTTCCCGCTTTCGGGACCAAGTTCACACAAAAAGTCGGCAGTTGCAATCATACGCAAATCGTGTTCAACTGCAATAATAGTGTGACCCTTGTTAATCAATTTGCCAAAAGTGGAAATCAAATTGTTTACATCATGTGGATGTAGTCCAACAGCCGGTTCATCAAGTAAAAAGAGTATATTCCCGTTATAGCCCTTTATTAGCTCACTTGCAAGTTTAACACGTTGGGCTTCGCCACCCGACAAAGTTGTAGAGGGCTGTCCGAGTTTAACATATCCCAACCCCAGGTCAATTAATGCTTCTGTGTATTTTAATATTTTTTTATCATTTTTAAAAAATTCATGCGCTTCTGTTATAGATAAATTTAGAATATCGTTCATGTTTTTCCCATCTATTCTAATTTCTAAAACATTGTCCATAAAACGCTTTCCTCCGCATGACTCACATAATACCTCAACATTTCCAAGAAAATGCAAGCCTATCTGTTTTAGTCCCGCTCCTTGACAGTCTTCGCATCTGCCGCCGGGAACAGCCAGAGAAAAATGGGTTTTGGTGAATTTTTTATTTTTAGCCTCTATTGTTGAGGCAAACAAATCCCTCAAAACATCGGATAATCCGGTATAAGTAGCCGTATTGCTTCTGGGGCTACGCCCAAAAGGATGAGCATCAATAAAAATTGTTTTGCTAAATCCAATATTTTTTGCCTGATTAGAAATTATGTTTAATAAACTTGTTTTTCCGCTTCCCGATATGCCGCAAATAACATTAAAAGCTGAATAATAAAATGACGGCGATATGTTTTTTAAATTGTTTAATTCTGCATTTGATATTTTGAAACATGTACCATCAAGCTTTTTTGGCTGAGGTTTATCAATCTTATTAATCCATTTTTTTGTATGGCTGTTTAAGTTGTTTTGTGAAAGAAAAGACGAAGGCTTTCCTGAAAAAATAATGTTTCCGCCATTAACTCCTGCATCAGGGCCAATTTCAACAATATAGTCTGCTGCAATAATGTTTTTTTCGTGATGGTCAACAACAATTACAGTGTTTCCGTTATCAACCAAACGTCTTAAAACTTTCATCAAGCTTTTTTGCTCACTATCATGCAGGCCGGCTCCGGGTTCGTCAAAAACATATAAGATGTTTCGTAGTCCTGATACGGTGTAGGATGCAAGCCGTAATCTGTTAAGTTCTCCTGTTGATAGCGAAGAGGAATTTCTGTTAACATTTAAATAGCCGGCACCTAAATCCAATAGTATAGAGGTGCTTTTTAAAATCTGTTTTACAATTTGTTTTAAACCTTCGTTTTCAGTATTTAAATCAGAAAAATATATATGTAATTCTTCTATGCTCATTTTATTAAAATCGTCAATGGTCTTGTTTTCCCATTTAAACGACATTGCATCATTACAAAGCCTTGTTCCTTTGCACGAATTACATAAAAACGATTTTGCAAAACGCAGAATGTTTGGATTACGATCGCGTTTTAAAATTTCTTCCATAACAGGGATAATACCCTTGTAAAAGCCTTCCTCCCGCGGCTTTGCAGTAATACCGGACCATTTTAAACGCGACTCTAAAGTGTGCTTTCCAAAAAGTATCTTTATTTTATCAGAGCCATAAAAAATAACGTTTTTATTATCTTCTGACAAATTCTTCCATGGCATATCCACAGAAAATCCCTCTGCCTCGCAAACCTTGTTTAACTCTTCCATGGTTACCTGCGAGTAAATAATATAGCCATTGGGAGTGGTAAGAACCAAAGCACCTTCGCGTAAAGAATTATTTTCGTCTCCAACAAGCAAGTTTGCATCAATATGATCTTCTACGCCCAATCCCTTACATTGCGGGCACTGACCTATTGGACTATTAAACGAAAACAAACTTCTGCTGGCATTATCAACATTTTTGCTCACTGCGTAACGGGCAAACAATAAACGCAGCAAATCCCATAAACCCGTTATGGTCCCAACAGTCGATCTTTGGTTATTTGTATGAGTATGCTGATTTAAAACCAACACAACAGGCAAACCATCTATTACATCAGCCTCAGCACGATTAAAGTTAATGTTATTATGATAATTTCCGGGAATAAAATTTTCATAAAACAGCCTTTGTCCTTCTTTACCAATAATATCATAAACCAACGAAGATTTTCCACTACCACTAATACCACAAATAACAATTAGTTGTCCTAATGGTATTTCTAAATTTACATTCTTTAAGTTATTTGCTCTTGCATTATGTATTCTGATAACATTGTCCATTCAACAAAATTATAAAAAGAGTTTGTTTTTATTGTATGGCAACAAAATTAAAAAGCTAAAACCTAAAGAGGCAAGTGCCATAAGGCCAATAAAACCAAAATATTAAATAAGTTTATAAACAATGTCTTTCATTGCCGATTCATTTTTGCCAATTTCTTTTACAAGTTTAAATTGTGCTCGGGCACGTGTTAAATTATGGTCGGCAAATTTGATTTTATAATACACATCCCCGTCAAGAAAATCTGTAAGAAAGCGCAATCCCATAATAAAAGACATAAATTTAGCAGAATGAGGCAATAATTCAATTTCTAAGTCATTTAAAACAGCCTTAGTTTCTTCTATGTATCCTTTTGCAAAAGCCTCGAATCGTTGTAAGTCGATTGTCATTTTAGATATATCATTTTCGTCTTCTGCAGCAGTTGACGCACCCGTACGTATGGCATCGCCAAAATCAAAATGAATTAAACCGGGCATAACAGTGTCAAGGTCTATTACACAAAGCACATTATTGTTTTCATCAAATAAAACATTATTTATTTTGGTATCGTTGTGAGTGATTCTTATAGGGATTTTTCCGGCATTTTGTGCATCTAAAAGTGTGTGCATTTCGTCCTCAAGCATCAGCGCAAAATCTACTTCTTCTTTAATTAACTCAAGACGGTTGTTATAATTATATTGAATGGCCTTTCGAAAATTTTTATATCTGAATTCTATATTATGAAAATCAATTATGGTTTCATTCAGGTCGGGTTTTGGCAAATCGGCAAGTTGATTTTGAAATTGTCCGAAAGCTTTTCCCGTAAGCCATGCCTGATGTGGATTTTCAATTGATTCAATGCTTTTGCTGTTTAAAATACGTTTACATAAAGTCCAATAATTACCCTGACTGTCTTTATAAAAATATTTATCATCTTGTGTTGTCAAATGCGAAAAAACGCGGCGTTCAATATCAGAAATTCCGCTTTGAATCAATTTTTGTTTAATATGATTACTAACTCTTACAATATTATCCATCATAGCCGGCACATCCTTAAATACCAGATGGTTTTTACGTTGTAATATATAATCGTTATCGGAAGTTTTAACTAAATATGTATCGTTTATATGCCCGTTTCCAAATGCAGTAATTTCATAAATACTGCCATTAATTGAAAATTTGTTTACTATTTCTTTAAAAGCATTGTTCATATACAAATGTAGAATTTTTAGCGCATTTGGTATTATTCGTTTTTAGTGTTGAAACTAAAAAAAATAGGCTGTCCCTTTTTGAAACAGCCTATTTATAATGATTTATTAAAATATTATTTCACAATATTTTGAAAATCTGTTGCATTGAAATACTTGAAGAATTCGCGATCTTCTTTAGCCTGAGCTTTATAAGCAGGCTCAGCGGCAATAGCTTTCTTCAAATTGTCATAAAGCATACTTGTATTATTGGTTCTTGCACCAACAACGGCAAGTAAATAAGCAACTGCACCATTATGAGCCTTTGTGCAATTTAATGTAGAGGTAGCATTGGTATAATCAAGTTTTAACACCTGTGCAAGAGCAATATTATATTTACATGTTTTGCTACCAAACAATTTTAAAGCAGCATCATAATCGCCTTCGCGGATTTTCAGGATACCTAAGTTATAATTAACGCTAACACCTCCATTTTGAGCGGTTTCATAATATGATTTAGCTTTAGCATAATCTTTATCCCAAGAAGCAAAAACACCTAAATTATTCATAACAACAGCATTGTTAGGTGAAAGAGCATTTGCTTTTTCGATATAAGGTTTAGCATCGCTTATATGGTCCATTTCCATTAATACGGCACCTGCATTGTTCCAGAATTTCCAATTGTTGTCGAAAATTTTAGTTCCGGATTTGTAAATAGCCAGTTGAGTTTCTTTATTGTCGGTTAATGTAGCCGCAAATAACAATTCTTCAGCTTTTAAGCTATCAGGATGAGTTGTTGAAAGCATAGCAATGTTTTCATCGGTACGTTTTGGCTCATAACATACAACTGAAATTTCAGCACGACGTAATGGTTCAAGAATTTCTTCAACTTCAGCATATACAACAGTCATATTTTTAATTTCCTGTTCACGCTGAGCTTTGCTTGGTTGTGATTTTATCACATTAATGATGGCTTGTTTTTCTTTTAAATTAGATTTTTGAATTGCATTCATAAAGCCTTCAAAATCCTCACCATTAGCTTTTGGATTAACAGTATAAGCGCGTTTTACATCATTGTATTTTGCTTTTTTGTCTTTAGCAATTTGTTTGTCTAATTTTTCGATGTAAGAATCAACATATTTTTTAGCTGCATCTGAACGATCGTTTGATAATTTGGCATTATAAGCTTCTTCACCTTCGGGTGATGCCCATGCATTTATATCAATGGTTTTAATTTTCCAGCCTTTGGCAATAAAATCTTCTACTTTTTTCACCAAAGCCTTGTTTTCGTCCATTTTGTTGCGCTTTTGTGTCATGCTAAGATTAGCGCTGTTATAATCAAAATATAAATTGGCAACTTCGGTAATTAAAACTTCCTTTTTTTTATAGCCGTGTTCAGCAATTGCAACTTCTTCGTCACGAGCAACGCGTTCACTGGTGTAAATAACACCATCAGCCAATTTTACTTCGCCAAAATCTTTAGATTTTTTACCTTTAATACCTTTTACATTTACAACAAGTTCTGATGCATTCATTTGTGGTTTGTATGGTATTACATCAGACCAATCAAAAGAACCGCCATTTACTTTTTTAATAGAAATACCATCACCGGCAACTTTTTCACCTTTAATTTTAATGGTTTTGCAAGTATGGCTACCACCTTCCCATTTTAAAACAGGGGTAAATTCAAGAGTTACCTTTTTGTCAAAATATTTAGCCGGGAATACACCTTTAACAGCAGTGTTAATTTTTCCGCCATGGGTTTCTAACATTTCAGGTTTTGCCTCATACTTGACCGTATTATATTTTTTGGCCATTTTCTTGAGACCGCAACCTGACATTAATGCTGCTGAAAGTACAAGAGCTACAACAATTTTCAGATTAAGGTTTTTCATAAGATTGCTTATTTTTTTGGTTTTATTTTTTTTTATTTAAACTGCAAAAGTAGTAATTTTGGACAAATATATAATTTTTTTTTTAGTTTTTACTGTTTTATACTTAATAAAGTTACATTATAAATATCATGTTTTCTCTAAAAACTATATTTACACATCTCCCAAATTATAATGCCGGCGCAAACCGAAATATTCAAGGAATGCTTTGTTCCATATTGAGGAATTTCTATTGTTTTATCGCATAGATTCAATACTTCTTCTGATATTCCAAAAACCTCATTTCCAAAAACAAAAACAACTTTTTCGTTAGCATTTAACCATTTATCTTTATCTATTTTCAAACTATTGTGGGTTTGTTCAACACCTATTATTGTGTAGCCATCTTTTTTTAACATGTCAATAGCTTCTGTTGGGTTTTCAAAATATCTCCAGCTAACACTATTGGTTGCGCCCAAAGCTGTTTTCTCAATTTCCTTATTGGGTGGAGTTGCCGTAATCCCGCATAAAATTATTTCGGAAACCCTAAAGGCGTCCGATGTACGGAATACGGAGCCAATATTATGCTGACTGCGCACATTATCCAATAAAACCACACAAGGAAGCTTTGAAGAGTTTTTAAACTCTTCAACTGATAATCGGGCGAGTTCTGACATGCTTTTTTTCATAAACGTAATGAAGAACTATTTTAGTGAGCAAAAATACAAACATGGTTTAAAAGAAATTCATATTTTTGTTGAAAAGACAATATATAGTGAGAGAAGGATTAGTAGCCGAAACGCCTTTAATGAGGCAATACAACGAAATTAAAGCCAAATACCCCGATGCCATTTTGCTTTTCAGGGTTGGAGATTTTTTTGAAACTTTCGGAGAGGACGCCGTTCGTGCAGCTTCTATTCTGGGTATTACTCTCACAAAAAGAGCAAATGGTGCAGCTTCGCATGTAGAATTAGCAGGATTTCCACATCACGCTTTGGAAACCTATCTGCCCAAACTGGTAAAAGCCGGTCAAAGAGTTGCGGTTTGCGAGCAGCTTGAAGACCCAAAACTTGCAAAAAAAATTGTAAAGCGCGGAATTACAGAACTTGTTACCCCCGGTGTTGCTTTTTCTGATAACGTATTGGATAGAAAAAGCAATAATTTTTTGGCTGCAGTATATTTAAACCATCCCAAATCAGGTGTTGCTTTTATTGATGTTTCAACGGGAGAATTTTTTGTGGCTGAAGGCGGAAATGAATATATTGCCCGACTTTTACAAAACATGCAGCCAAGCGAAGTTCTTGTAAAGAAAACTCAAAAAAAAGATTTTTATGAGCTTTTTGGGCCTTTTAACACTTTTGGGTTCGACGACTGGATGTTTTCATTACAATACGCAAAAGACATATTACTGCGACAGTTCGAAACCGAAAATCTTAAAGGGTTCGGAATAGAAATGATGGAAAGTGCAATTATTGCTGCAGGTGTTTGCCTGCATTATGTAAATGAAACCCGACAAGAAAATTATTCTGCTCATATCCGCTCAATTTCGCGCATCGACAATGACGACTATGTCTGGCTCGATAAATTTACCATCAGAAATCTCGAACTGGTTCAATCATATAACGAGCGGGGCAAAACTCTTTTGGCAACAATAGACCGTACTACCACTCCAATGGGGGGCCGGTTGTTGCAGCGCTGGATTTTATTACCATTAATCAATAAGGCAAAAATTGATGAAAGACTTGATGCCGTTGAATGTTTCCATCAAAATAAAGACTTATCTTTTCAAACTCAAAAAATTCTAACTGAGATTGCTGATATAGAACGAATATGCGCAAAGCTTGCCGTTGGAAAAATTAACCCCAGAGAATTTTTAACTCTTGCCTACTCTATTGAAAAAACCAAAGAACTTTGTTCTTTAATTTATGATAATGCAGAGCCCTTAAGAAAAATCATTTCCGCTTTTAAGAACCTGGATGATTTGTCTGTATTAATCAAAAAACATATCCGCGAAGATACTTCAACACAAATTGTTAAAGGTGGTGTTATTTGTTCAGGAATTAATAAGGAGCTGGATGAGCTGAGATTATTGAGTACCGACAGCAAAAATTATCTTGCCGGTATTCAACAAAACGAAGCTCTGCGAACAGGCATATCATCGTTAAAAATTGGATTTAACAACGTGTTCGGATACTATCTTGAGGTAACAAACACACATAAAGATAAAGTACCGGCTGAATGGATTAGAAAACAAACTCTTACAAATGCCGAAAGATATATTACGTCCGAATTAAAAATTTACGAAGAAAAAATTTTGGGCGCTGAAGAAAAAATTTTACGGCTGGAACAGGAAATTTATTCCTCTTTAATTCAGCAATCTGTTTTATTTAGCGAAGCTCTGCTAAATAATGCATCGCTGCTTGCCATGCTCGACGTATATCTTTCATTTGCATTAATTGCTACAGAAAACAATTATTGCCGGCCTATATTAAATGATAATTTATCCTTAAACATTAAAAACGGAAGGCATCCCGTAATAGAAACCCAATTGCCTTTAGGTGAAAAATATGTAGAAAATGACGTTTATTTAAGCAGCGATGATCAGCAGATAATTATTCTTACAGGACCTAATATGGCCGGAAAATCAGCGCTTTTGCGTCAAACAGCCCTTATTGTTCTTTTGGCTCAGTGTGGAAGTTTTGTGCCTGCAAGCCACGCCGAAATTGGGTTGGTTGATAAAATTTTCACCCGTGTTGGGGCATCCGATAATTTATCATCGGGTGAATCCACATTTATGGTAGAAATGAACGAAACAGCCAGTATTTTAAATAATCTGTCATTAAGAAGCCTGATATTATTGGATGAAATCGGAAGAGGGACATCAACATACGATGGCATTTCCATAGCCTGGTCTATAACCGAGTTTTTACATAATCACCCCTTGTACAAACCAAAGACCTTGTTTGCAACACACTACCATGAATTAAATGAAATAGCAACATATCTTCCTCGCGTTAGTAATTATCATATTTCGGTGAAAGAAAGCAATAACAATATCGTTTTCATTCGAAAGCTTACACCCGGCGGAACCGAACATAGTTTCGGAATACATGTTGCCCGCATGGCGGGAGTGCCAAGAAAAATTATTGAAAGAGCCGAAGAAATTCTTAAGCGCCTCGAAAAAGAACATGGTTCAGATATTTCTGTTGACGAACCAAATAAAACCAAAACATCATCAAAGCCATACCAGTTAAGCTTAATTCAATTAGACGACCCTGTTCTTGAAAATATTCGTGAAGAAATTCTAAACACCAATATTGATATGCTTACTCCGGTAGAAGCTTTGATGAAGCTAAACAGTATTAAAAACATTCTTGAAAAAAATAAGAAATAGTATGCTTAAATCAATGACCGGTTTTGGGAGAATCCAAGCTACAATTGGTAAATCTACTGTTACCGTTATGATACGTTCTTTAAACAGCAAACAATTGGACATATCGGTAAAAACGCCCTTTCGGTACCGTGAGCGGGAAAATCAAATAAGAGATATTATATCCAAGTTTCTTATAAGAGGTAAAATAGACATTAATGTAAACATCGAAAATATTTCTGCTGAGGACGCATGTGTTAATCAAACATTAGCAGAAAAATACTTTAACGAACTTTCTTCTCTTGCACAACAACTTGGAATTAAAACACCCGAAAACTGGATGGAAATATTAATAAGAATGCCCGACATCGTTGGTTCGGGAAATTCTTTAGTAACAGAAGATGAATGGGAAGAGCTGTTTGAATTAGTAAAAAAAGCATGTGAAGAAACTAATCATTTCAGAGAGCAAGAAGGAAATACACTTGAAAATGATTTAATAAAACAAATAGAAAATATAGAAAAATTATTACCGGAAATAGAAAAATTTGATCCTGAACGTAAAACTCAGATGCGTGAACGTTTAATAAAGGAATTGAATCAGGCACAACTTAATGTTCAACCTGATGAAAACAGGTTGGAACAGGAATTGTTTTTCTATATAGACAAACTTGATATCAACGAAGAAAAAGTAAGGCTTGAGCAACATATAAATTATTTTAAGAGCACATTAAAACAATCCGAAGCGGAGCCGAAAGGGAAAAAACTTGGATTCATTGCCCAAGAGATAGGTAGAGAAATAAATACAATGGGCAATAAAAGTAATTGTTTCGAAATTCAGAAACGAGTTGTGGAAATGAAAGATTCAATAGAAAAAGTTAAAGAACAGCTTGCCAATATTTTATAAATATGAGAAAAGCCATAATATTTTCAGCACCAAGCGGAGCAGGAAAAACAACAATTATTCGACGTTTGATTGAAATGGGCCTGCCTTTGGGGTTTTCAATTTCTGCAACAAGCCGAAGCCCTCGTGCCGGTGAAACAAATGGCATTGATTACTTTTTTTTTACAACAGAAGAATTTAAACAAAAAATTGAGCAAAACGAATTTATTGAATGGGAAGAGGTTTACGAAGAACAATATTACGGCACTTTAAAATCAGAGATTGAAAGAGTTTGGGACAGTAAAAAAGCTGTAGTTTTTGACGTAGATGTTAAGGGTGGAATTAATTTAAAAAACTTATTTAAAGATCTGGCTCTTTCTGTTTTTGTTCAACCACCTTCTGTTGAAGTTCTTGAAAACAGACTTAGACTAAGGCAAACAGAATCGGAGGAATCAATAGCCAAAAGGCTGGAAAGAGCAAAATTTGAATTAAGTTTTGCAAAAAAATTTGATGTTGTAATAATTAACGATGATTTAGAAACTGCAACAAATAATGCTTTTAAGACCATAAATAGTTTTCTTAATAAACTATAAGGATTCAAGAATTATAATATTTGACTGTTTTTAATAAATAAAATAAAAAAGGGGCAGATTAACTGCCCCTTTACTCAATTCCAGCAAAAACTTATTCAATAACCATTATTCTTGTTATCGATAGATCATCATGTGTAAAGCGAATATTATACATACCCGCATTAACATCTCCCAAAGTAACATGGAAAACACCTCCGCTAACAACAGAAGACAAATCTTCGGCGCGAATTAATTTTCCTGTAACATCAAAAATTTCCATTAAAAGAGTGCTTGAATTTGTTCCATTAAGTTCAATGAAAAATTCTCCGTTCGAAGGATTGGGGAACATTTGTAAACTAATGTTGTCAAGCTCAATTATAGAAACAGCATATACATCAATAGTTTCTGAATATGAACTTTGGCATGTTCCGTTAAACGCAGTTAAAATAACATTATATGTGTTCGCTGAATTATAGGTGTGAACAGGACTTTCTAATGTTGAAGTTGCACCGTCGCCAAACTCCCAGCTATAAGAAGTAGCATTTGTGGAAGTATTTATAAATTCAAACATTGGGTCATAGTTATTATAGGTAAATGAAGCTACCGGAGTGGCCAATACATTAATTGAAACCGTTGATGAAGTATCAACACCACATACGCCACTTTGTACAATAACTCTATATTCCCAAACTCCTGATGTATTAGTGATTTCCGAGAATGATGCCAAGCCGGCTGTATTTGAAATATTCGTCCAAACTCCACCATCAATACGACGCTGCCAATATAAAATATCTCCAACATGGCCACTTAATATAATAAGGCCGGTAGATTCACCTTCACAAACTTCTGTTTCCATACTACTTAATACTCCACCCTCTGTAGTAGGTGAAATGGTAACGAAAATGGTATTAGAAGTGGCAGGGCTACCTACTGCACAAATTTCATTGGATGTTAATGTACAAACTACCTCATCACCATTATTCAATGAAGATGGGGTGAAAGTTGTGCTGTTTGTGCCGGCATTTGTACCATTAATACTCCATGTATAAACAGGAGAAGAGCCTCCGTTAACGCCTGTAGCTACAAACGATATAGGTGTACCTTCACAAACAGAATTACCCGGGTTGGCAACAATATTTACACTAACGGGTTTGCTCTCATTAACTGTCATGTTGATAGCATTTGACGTGGCAGGACTACCTATTGCACATAAAGCATTAGAAGTTAATTGACATGTAACAATATCTCCCGAATTTAAGGTATTTGATGTATAAGTTGGAGTATTGCTGCCTACACCCGTACCATTTACCATCCATTGATATACAGGGCTGCTGCCGCCATTGGTTGGGGTGGCTGTAAAGGTTACACTGGTTCCCGAACATATTGTGGTGCCCGGACTGGCGCTTATATTTACACTAACAGGTAAATTCGGATTTACTGTCATGTTAAGTGCGTTAGAAGTTGCCGGACTTCCGCTTGCGCATGGTGCATTGGAGGTAAGCTGACATGTAACTACATCATTATTTGATAATGTTGATGAAGTATAGGTTGGGCTATTGCCGCCTACACCTATACCATTTACCATCCATTGATATACCGGACTGCTGCCGCCATTGGTTGGGGTAGCGGTAAAGGTTACACTCGTACCTGAACAGATTGTGGTACTTGGGCTAGCACTTATACTAACACTAACAGGTAAGCTTGGATTTACAGTCATGTTAAGCGTGTTAGAAGTAGCCGGGTTTCCGGTTGCACAACTCTCACTTGAGGTAAGTTCACATGTTATTGCATCACCATTATTTAATGTACTAATAGTATGTGTAGAACTGTTACCGCCTACAGGAACACCATTTAATTTCCATTGATATATTGGACTGATGCCGCCATTGGTTGGAGTAGCGGTAAAGGTTACACTCGTACCTGAGCAAACTGTTGTACCAGGTGTAGCAGAAATACTTACACTTACAGGTAAATTTGAGCTAACTGTCATGTTGATGGCATTGGATGTTGCCGGACTACCTGTTGCACATAGTGCATTAGAGGTTAATTGACATGTAACAATATCCCCTGAATTTAAGGTATTTGATGTATAGGTTGGGGTATTGCTGCCTACAGGTGAACCATTTACCATCCATTGATATACAGGGCTGCTGCCGCCATTGGTTGGGGTGGCAGTAAAGGTTACACTTGTTCCTGCACAAATTGTTGAACCCGGATTAGCCGAAATGCTTACACTTACCGGCTGACTTGGATTTACTGTCATGTTAAGAGCGTTAGAAGTTGCCGGACTTCCGCTTGCGCATGGTGCATTAGATGTTAGCAGACATGTAACTACATCATTATTTGATAATGTTGATGAAGTATAGGTTGGACTATTGCCGCCAACATTTGTGCCATTTACCTTCCATTGATATATAGGGCTGCTACCACCATTGGTTGGCGTAGCAGTAAAGGTTACACTGGTTCCTGCACAGATTGTGGTACTCGGGCTAGCACTTATATTAACACTAACAGGTAAACTTGGATTTACTGTCATGTTGAGTGAATTCGAAGTAGCCGGATTTCCGGTTGCGCAACCCTCGCTTGAAGTAAGTTCACATGTTATTGCATCACCATTATTTAATGTACTAATTGTATGTGTTGAGCTATTGCCACCTACAGGAACACCATTTAATTTCCATTGATATATTGGGCTTATGCCGCCATTGGTTGGAGTAGCAGTAAAAGTAACACTCATACCTGAGCAAACTGTTGTACCAGGAGTAGCAGAAATGCTTACACTTACAAGTAAATTTGAGCTAACTGTCATGTTGATGACATTGGATGTAGCCGGATTACTTGTTGCACATAACGCATTAGAGGTTAACTGACATGTAACAATATCACCTGAATTTAAGGTATTTGATGTATAGGTTGGACTATTGCTGCCAACATTTGCACCATTTATCATCCATTGATATACAGGACTGCTGCCTCCATTGGTTGGTGTGGCAGTAAAGGTTACACTGGTTCCTGCACAAATTGTTGAACCCGGATTAGCCGAAATGCTTACACTAACAGGTAAACTTGGATTTACTGTCATTTTAAGTGCGTTAGAAGTTGCCGGACTTCCGGTTGCGCATGGTGCATTAGAAGTTAGCAGACATGTAACTACATCATTATTTGATAATGTTGATGAAGTATAGGTTGGGCTATTGCCGCCAACATTTGTGCCATTTACCATCCATTGATATACGGGACTACTACCGCCATTGGTTGGCGTGGCGGTAAAGGTTACACTGGTGCCTTCACAAATTGTGGTGCCGGGATTAGCTGAAATACTTACACTAACAGGTAAATTCGGATTTACTGTCATGTTGAGTGAATTCGAAGTAGCCGGATTACCTGTTACACATGTTTCACTAGATGTTAGCTGACATGTTACCACGCTACCTGAAGTTAATGTGCTTGTGGTATAGGTTGGGCTATTGGTACCAACGTTTGTACCATTAACCTTCCATTGATATACAGGGCTACCTCCTCCATTGGTTGGTAAGGCTGTAAAGGTTACACTTGTACCCGAACAAATTGTGGTGCCGGGGTTTGCACTTATACTTACACTAATAGGTAAAACAGCATTAACATTTAATAAAGCAGCTGCAGAAAGCGCGTTAGGAGTACAAGGTCCTGAAACCAAGCAACGATATAAATATCCATTATTGGAAACTATTGTGCCTGATAAAGAAAGTGTTGCCGTGTTATATCCGCTATAAACAGGATTAGAGCCTGATGATGTTATATTAGTATATGTTACTCCACCATTTGTTGATACCTGCCATTGATAAGACGAAACATCACCTGAAGCAGTAACACTAAAATTAGTATTTGCACCAGCACATATAGTTGATGGTACTGGATTAACTGTTATGGACGGAGAAACCTGAATAGTTAATAAAGCGGCATTTGATACTGCATCAGGAGGAACAGGTCCTGTAACTACACAACGATATAAATATCCGTTATTGGAAACTGTTGTGCCTGATAAAGAAAGTGTAGCTGTATTAAAACCGCTATATACAGGATTAGAACCTGATGATGTTATGTTAGTATATGTTACTCCGCCATTTGTTGACACCTGCCATTGATAACCACTAATCGTTCCTGATGCGGTAACCGTAAAAGATGTACTGTTTCCTGAACAAATTGTTGAATTAGAAGGATGAGTAATAATTGCTGGTGCATTATTTACGGTCAAAAGAGCTCCATTGGAAGTAGCAGCCGGAGAACAAGTACCTGAAACTATACAACGATATAAATATCCATTGTTTCCAGAAACTACACCAGATAAAGTAAGGGTTGCTGTTGTCCAGTTTGAGTAAACAGGATTGCTGCCTGCCGACGTTATGTTAGTATAAGTAACTCCGCCATTTGTTGATACCTGCCATTGATAGGTTAAACCTGAACCTATTGCCGTAACACTAAAACTAGTGTTTCCTCCATTACCTATGGTTGATGGCGATGGATGAACCGTTATTGCAGGAGCAGTATTTACAACAATATTCAAAGCATTTGAGTTAGCTGGGTTACCTGTTGCGCATGGTGCATTGGAGGTAAGCTGACATGTAACTACATCATTATTGGATAAAGTTGTTGATGTATAGGTTGGACTATTACTACCAACATTAGTGCCGTTTAATTTCCATTGATAGACAGGGCTACCACCACCATTGGTTGGTGTAGCGGTAAAGGTTACACTGGTTCCCGAACAGATTGTAGTTCCGGGGCTTGCACTTATACTAACACTAACAGGTAAATTCGGATTTACTGTCATGTTGAGAGAGTTCGAAGTAGCAGGATTTCCGGTTGCGCATGGTGCATTGGAGGTAAGCTGACATGTAACTACATCATTATTTGATAATGTTGATGAAGTATAGGTTGGACTATTAGCGCCAACATTAGTGCCGTTTACCTTCCATTGATATACAGGAGTGCTACCACCATTGGTTGGGGTGGCGGTAAAGGTTACACTGGTACCCGAACAGATTGTAGTACCAGGACTTGCACTTATACTAACACTAACAGGTAAATTCGCATTTACTGTCATGTTAATAGAGTTGGATGTTGCAGGATTACCCGTTACGCAAACTTCACTTGAAGTAAGTTGACATGTAACTACATCATTATTTGACAATGTTGATGAAGTATAGGTTGAGCTATTACTGCCTACATTAGAACCATTTACCTTCCATTGATATACAGGGCTGCCACCGCCATTAACCGGAGTTGCTGTAAAGGTTACACTGGTTCCTGAACAGATTGTAGTTGCCGAAGCAGTTATACTTACACTAACAAGTTTGTTATCATTAACTGTCATGTTAAGCGAGTTCGAAATGGCAGGATTTCCGGTTGCACATGCCTCACTTGAGGTAAGCTGACATGTAACTATGTTATTGTTTAGTAAGCCGGATGTAGTATATGTCGGACTATTGCTGCCAACATTAGCGCCATTTACCTTCCATTGATATACAGGACTGCCGCCGCCATTGGTTGGTGTAGCGGTAAAAGTTACGCTGGTGCCTGCGCAAATTGTGGTGCCCGGATTGGCACTTATACTTACACTAACAGGTAAATTCGGATTTACTGTCATGTTGAGTGAATTCGATGTAGCAGGATTTCCGGTTGCACACGGCGCATTGGAGGTAAGCTGACATGTAACCACACTACCTGACGTCAATGTACTTGTTGTGTAGGTTGGGCTATTTGAACCAACGTTCGTACCATTTACCTTCCATTGATATACAGGGCTGCTGCCGCCATTGGTTGGCGTAGCTGTAAAGGTTACACTGGTGCCGGAACAGATTGTAGTACCCGGATTTGCACTTATAGTAACACTAACAGGTAAATTCGGATTTACTGTCATGTTGAGTGAGTTCGAAGTAGCAGGATTTCCGGTTGCACACGGCGCATTGGATGTAAGCTGACATGTAACCACACTACCTGACGTCAATGTACTTGTTGTGTAGGTTGGGCTATTTGAACCAACGTTCGTACCATTTACCTTCCATTGATATACAGGGCTGCTGCCGCCATTGGTTGGTGTAGCGGTAAAGGTTACACTGGTTCCTGAACAGATTGTAGTACCGGGATTTGCACTTATACTTACACTAACAGGTAAATTCGGATTTACTGTCATGTTGAGTGAATTCGATGTAGCAGGATTTCCGGTTGCACATGGAGCATTGGATGTTAGCTGACATGTTACTACGCTACCTGAGGTTAGTGTGCTTGTGGTATATGTTGGGCTATTGCTACCAACGTTTGTACCATTCACCTTCCATTGATATACAGGGCTGCTGCCACCATTGGTTGGTGTGGCCGTAAAGGTTACGCTGGTGCCCGAACAGATTGTGGTACCCGGACTGGCACTAATACTAACACTAACAGGTTGACTAGCATTAACTGTCATGTTGAGTGAATTTGAAGTAGCCGGGTTTCCGGTTGCACATGGTGCATTGGATGTTAGCTGACATGTTACTACGCTACCTGAGGTTAATGTACTTGTGGTATAGGTTGGGCTATTAGTACCAACGTTCGTACCATTTACCTTCCATTGATATACAGGGCTGCTACCTCCATTGGTTGGCGTAGCTGTAAAAGTTACATTGGTCCCTGCGCAAATTGTGGTCCCGGGATTCGCACTTATACTTACACTAACAGGTAAATTCGGATTTACTGTCATGTTAAGAGAGTTAGATGTGGCAGGATTTCCGGTTGCACATGGTGCATTGGAAGTTAGCTGACATGTTACTACGCTACCTGAGGTTAGTGTGCTTGTGGTATATGTTGGGCTATTGCTACCAACGTTTGTACCATTCACCTTCCATTGATATACAGGGCTGCTGCCACCATTGGTTGGTG
>Ga0255341_1001765_pt1 | contig 29295 bp, 21 predicted proteins | sample wastewater_treat_8_FD_192418 | JGI IMG/M metagenome (GOLD analysis project Ga0255341, IMG submission 192418) | Wastewater microbial communities from Lulu Island WWTP, Vancouver, Canada - plant12 | ecosystem: Engineered > WWTP > Wastewater > Unclassified | place: Canada: Vancouver, British...
TGGCTACATCCTTGTTCTTTTTGAATACCATATTCTCTCCGAGTATGCCAATATCGGCAACTTGTTGCTCAACATACTGGGGGATGTCATCATCCCTGAGGAAGAGTATCTCAACAGGGAAATTCCTTGCTTTTGTCCTCAGGACACCGGGTCCGTCCGAAAATTTGATGCTACACTCCTCAAGCAACTTATGAGAATCATCACTAAGCCTGCCTTTTTTTTGAATTGCAATTTTTAATTCATTCATTTCTTTTTAAATTAAAAAACCCGTCTGCATTTTTCAGACGGGTCTATAATATTTGTTTTTGCTACACATATCATTATTTCCTCGCCTGGGAGCAAGCATGAAAATAATGATGATGTAACATGCTTAAATACATTTTTAAAAAAATTTGACACAAATATAGGTAAAAAATCAATAAAAATTATAGAAACCTGTTTATTTAGATTCTATCTGCTATAAGATCTCCGACCTCAGATGTTGAGTAGCCCATTTTACCGGCTCCAAGGTCTTTAATTTTATTTGCTGTGACATACATAACAGCATTCTCAATTGCTCTGGCAGCCTTTTCTTCGCCAAGATGTTCAAGCATCATTGCGCCACTTGAGATTGACGCAAGCGGGTTAATTATATTCAGCCCTGTATATTTGGGTGCAGATCCGCCAATAGGTTCAAACATTGAAACTCCTTCGGGATTAATATTGCCACCGGCTGCTATGCCCATGCCTCCCTGGGTTATTGCTCCAAGGTCAGTTATTATATCTCCGAACATGTTACTGGTAACGATCACATCGAACCATTCCGGATTTTTGATCATCCACATGCATGTTGCGTCGACATGGTAGTATTCGCGTTTTATGTCAGGAAATGATGCCTGTCCCATCTCGTTAAAGGCCCGTTCCCAGAGGCCGAATACATAAGTTAGTACGTTTGTCTTACCGCAGAGAGCAAGCGTGTTCTTCTTGTTTCTTTTCCGGGTATAATCAAAAGCATATTTCAGACAACGGTCAACCTGCTTCCTTGTATAGACCATGTTCTGTATAGCCACTTCATCGGGAGTGCCTTTCATTGTGACACCACCACTGCCTGTATAAACATCGCCTGTGTTTTCCCTGACAACAACATAGTCAATGTGTTCCGGACCTTTATCCTTAAGCGGAGTGTTGACTCCGGGATAAAGCCTTATCGGACGCAGGTTAATATACTGATCCAGTTCGAAACGCAGTCTGAGAAGTATACCTTTTTCAAGGATACCGGGTTTAACGTCAGGATGTCCTATAGCTCCAAGTAAAATGGAGTCAAACTTTCTTAACTGATCTGGTGCAGAATCAGGCAGTATCTCACCGGTCCTGAGATATCTTTCACCGCAAAAATCAAATTCTTCAAAGTTCATCTTAAAATCAAATTTTGAAGCTGCTGCCTTAAGGACTTTTATACTTTCCCTTACCACTTCAGGTCCGGTACCGTCGCCCGGTATTACTGCGATGTTATAATTTTTGCTCATAGTGTTTTTATACTGGGTTGTAAATTAATATTTCGTTATTACTGTCAATACCTATTTTATGCTCGCTATTGTCAACAATATTGAGCATTTTCTCAGTCGCTTTGATAGCCGATTCAGTCTGATCGACATCAAGTCCTTTTGTCCTGAATTCCTTTCCATTCAGATTCCAGGTAATTATTGTTTCGACAAGAGCATCAGTCTTACCTCCTGGAGGTATAGATACCTGATAGTCAATCAGATCGGGCAGGGCCTTGTTAAGTCTCCCATAGATCAGCCTCAGGGCTTTCATAAAAGCATTATATTGTCCGTCTCCTGATGATGTCTCCTGATACAGGTTCCCGTCTATTTCTATCTGGACGCTGGCAGATGGTTTCATTCCGAATGACAATGAAAGCGAATAATTCTTTATGAATATCTTATAGTCCGAAGTATTGTTTCTGAGAACATCAGAAATTATAAATGGGAGATCTTCTGTTGTCACATTTTCTTTCTTATCTCCGAGTTCGATCACTCTTTGGGTAATCTTGTCAATAGAATCGGCATCTAAAGATAGACCAAATTCTTCAAGGTTCTTTTTTATTGTCGCTTTGCCTGATTGTTTCCCTAGAGCATATTTCCTTTTTCTTCCGAAGCGTTCAGGAAGAAGGTTGTTGAAATATAGTTTATCCTTGTTGTCGCCATCGGCATGAACTCCGGAGGTTTGTGTAAAGACATTTTCCCCGATGATCGGTTTATTGACGGGGATTCTTATGCCGCTATATGTTTCGACTATTTTGCTGACCTTTGTTATTTCAAATTCATTTACTCCTGTCTCTGCCTTCAACTGGTCATGGAGTATCCCTATCACGCTTGACAGTGGAGCATTGCCTGCTCTCTCTCCCATGCCGTTGACTGTTGTATGCACACCTTTAACACCTGCCCTGACTGCTGAATAGATGTTGGCAACTGCAAGGTCATAATCATTATGAGGATGGAAATCAAAGTGGTGTTCCGGATAACGGTCTGTCATCTTTTTACATAATTCGTATGTCTGATCGGGGTTAAGTATGCCAAGGGTATCAGGCAGCATAAACCTTTCAACTTTATCATCCTTAAGGGAATCTATCATATAAAAGACATAATCTTCAGAATGTATCATACCGTTTGACCAGTCTTCAAGGTATATGTTTACATCCATGTCGTACTGTCCGGCCTTTTTGATTATATCCTTAATATCTTTTACATGTTGTTCAGGAGTCTTTCTCAGTTGTTTTTCGAGATGACGCAGCGATCCTTTGCAGAGGAGATTAATTACAAGTCCGCCAGCATCCTTTATCCATTCCAGAGACTTGTCACCATCAACGAAGCCGAGAACTTCGATTTTCCGATGAAAGTTATTGTTTCTGGCCCAATTACTTATCTGTCTTATGGCTTCAAATTCACCTTTCGATACACGTGCCGAGGCTATTTCTATACGGTCAACCTTCAGTTCCTTAAGAAGGAGCTTGGCTATATGCAGCTTCTCAAAAGGAGAGTAGGAGACACCCTGTGTCTGTTCCCCGTCCCTGAGGGTTGTATCCATTATTTCGATTCTCATTATTTAAGTGTATTTCTTAATTCATAAGTTGTTATAAGATCCCTTATGCTGAGAAGGTATTCGATATCATCAAGACCTTTCATCAGACATTCTTTCTTATATTGATTGATCTCAAAGCTTTCAGATTCACCGGTTTCAGGTAAAGAGATTATCTGCTGTCCAAGATCAATCCTTACAATTGTATCAGGATCCTTTGCAATCAGTTTAAAAAGATGACCAAGAAACTTTTCAGATACAACAACAGGAAGCAATCCGTAATTAAGAGAGTTATTTCTGAAGATATCTGCAAAGAAGCTTGATACGACGGCCCTGAATCCATAATCAGCAAGAGCCCATACGGCATGTTCACGACTTGATCCGCTGCCGAAATTTTTGCCTGCAACAAGTATCTTACCACTATAAGCAGGATTGTTTAGTACGAAGTTGTCAATCTTAGCGCCATTCTTATCATAGCGCCAGTCGCGGAACAGGTTTTCACCGAAGCCTTCTTTGCTTGTAGTACTCAGGAATCTGGCAGGTATTATCTGGTCAGTATCGACATTTTCAAGCTGCAGCGGTACGCAGGTAGTTTCTAGTATTTCGAATTTTTCTTTTGCCATGGCAGACTAATTATTTAAGAATTCCCTGGGATCACTTATTTTTCCTGTAATAGCAGCAGCTGCTGCTGTAAGCGGACTCGCCAGCAATGTTCTTGCTCCCGGGCCCTGTCTTCCTTCAAAATTCCTGTTGGAGGTGGAGACAGCATACTTGCCGGAAGGGATTTTGTCTTCGTTCATTGCCAGACATGAGGAGCAACCCGGCTGACGCAGTTCAAAACCAGCTTCTTTCAATATATCGGCAATACCTTCATTTATTGCTTGTTGTTCCACCTTCTTTGAGCCGGGGACTATCAGAGCAGTTATTCCAGATGCTTTCTTCCTCCCCTTTACAAGCCCTGCAAAGGCTCTCAGATCTTCAATCCTTCCGTTTGTACAGCTACCAACAAAGACGTAATCAACAGGGTGACCCAGTATCTTTTTCTGGGGTTTGAAGCCCATATAGTCAAGTGATTTCAAAAATGCGGCATTATCCTCTTTATTCACTGCCGATTCAGGGATTGATTCGTCAATAGCCATACCCATTGCGGGATTGGTGCCGTAGGTGATCATAGGCTTTATTTTTCCGGCATCAAATACCTTTTCGGCATCAAATTTTGCATCCTTGTCTGTTTTCAGCAGCATCCAGTTCTTCACGAGAGAGTCAAAATCAGGTTTAAGGTCTTCCTGTACTACTTTCGACAGGTACTCGAATGTTGTCATGTCAGGGGCTATCAGCCCTCCGCGGGCTCCCATTTCAATGCTCATATTACATATTGTCATCCTTCCTTCCATGCTCAGTGACTCAATTGCAGAGCCGCTGAATTCAACGAAATAACCTGTTGCTCCTCCAGCCGAAATCTGTGAGATTATGTAAAGGATGATATCTTTTGCTGTGACCCCCTTTTGCAGTTTGCCATTCACTGTTATCCTCATTCTCTTTGGTTTGGGCTGGATAATACACTGACTGGCCAAAACCATTTCTACTTCGCTTGTGCCAATGCCGAAGGCAACAGTACCAAAAGCCCCGTGAGTAGAGGTATGACTGTCTCCACATACTATTGTCATTCCTGGTAATGTATAGCCAAGTTCCGGGCCAATAACATGAACTATTCCGTTTTTCGGATTGTTGATGCCAAAGTATTCGATATTGAATTCCCTGCAGTTTTTCTCAAGGGTTTCCACCTGATGCCTTGATACTTCATTCTTGATTGGCTTGTCTTGTTCCTTTGTGGGGATATTGTGATCGGCAGTTGCAATTGTCCTTGAAGGTCTGTATACCTGCAGCTTCCTTTTTCTCAGCCCGTCGAAGGCCTGAGGACTTGTCACTTCATGTATAAAATGCCGGTCGATATAAATGACGTCAGGCCCTCCCTTTATTGATTGGACCACATGACTATCCCATATCTTGTCAAAAAGTGTTTTTGGTTCCATATAAATTTACCATCATGTTATGAAGAGCTACTTTATTTTTGCTATAGCGTCTATAAATGCTTCAACTGAAGCTGTTACAATATCTGTGTGTGTTCCAAAGCCGTAGTAGATCTTACCCTCATTTTCAACCTGGATGTGTACTTTCCCGAAGTCATCGCTTCCTTTTGTTATTGCCTGAATAAGAAACTCTTCAAGGTGTACCGTTTTGCTTATAAGGTGTTTGGCAGCAGTAAAGGCAGCATCAATAGGACCGTTACCTGAGGCAGTTGATGTGTGAATCTCGCCGTTGATCCTTAGCCCTACTGTTGCAACAGGGACAGTTGATTTACCGCATACTACCTGGAGAAGTTCAAGTTTAAGGGATTTTTCACCCTGAAATACATCCCCTGTCAGTATTCTGATATCATCATCGTTCACTTCTTTCTTTTTGTCTGCCAATATGAGGAAGCGCTGGTAAATATCATCAAGAGCTTCCTTGTCGTAGTTGAAGCCCAGCAATTGAAGGCGATGATTAAGTGCAGCCCTGCCACTGCGGGCGGTAAGGATTATTGACGACTCTCTGATACCAACTTCCTGAGGATCTATTATCTCATAGTTCTCACGGTTTTTCAGAACGCCGTCCTGGTGGATACCTGATGAATGAGCGAAAGCATTCCTGCCAACTATGGCTTTGTTGGCCTGTACCGGCATACTCATGAGTGTTGATACAAGTCTGCTTGTAGAATAGATAAGCTTGGAATTGATATTGGTTCTGAGATTCAGGTTATGATGACTTTTGATTATCATTGCTATCTCTTCAAGTGATGTGTTACCTGCTCTTTCGCCAATACCGTTCATCGTAACCTCAACCTGCCTGGCGCCATTTATTATTCCCATCATAGTATTTGCCGTTGCCATGCCTAGATCGTTGTGACAGTGGGTGGAGATAACAGCCTTGTCAATATTGGGAACATTTTCCTTCAGATACCTGATCTTTGCTCCATATTCTTCAGGGAGGCAATAGCCTGTTGTATCGGGGATATTGATAACCGTAGCACCCGCTTTAATTACTGCTTCAATGACCCTGGCAAGGTATTCATTTTCACTTCTTCCGGCGTCTTCGGCATAGAATTCGACATCGTCGACAAATTTGCGGGCGTATTTCACTGCATCAACAGCCCTGTTTAATATTTCTTCAGGTGTCGTTTTTATTTTATACTTTATATGGTATGGAGATGTTCCGATACCTGTGTGTATTCTTTTTCTTTTGGCATACTGAAGAGATTCGGCAGCAACATCAATATCTTTTTTAACTGCTCTTGTCAGTGCGCAAATTACCGGATTTGAGATGACCTTCGAGATTTCAACAACCGAGTTGAAGTCTCCGGGGCTCGATATCGGGAATCCGGCCTCAATCACATCAACTCCAAGAGCTTCAAGTGCTTCAGCTACCTGGATTTTTTCAATTGTATTCAGCTGACATCCTGGCACCTGTTCGCCATCTCTCAGGGTAGTGTCAAAAATTGAAACCTTTTCTTGCATTTTTATTTTGTGTTTATTCTTTTACTACTGGTCTCAGTTTTCTCACTGCAGCACCTGTTCTCCATAACTCTGAATCCCTCATTTCCTTCAGTTCAGCATCGAGTTTTTCCTTATAGTCAGGGGTTCCTGTTGATTCAAGTACTCTTACGCATTCCTCGCCCGATTCAACTTTCTTATACAGTTCCTTGAAAACAGGGAGTGTTACCTCCATGAATTTCGGTCGCCAGTCAAGTGCTCCGCGCTGAGCTGTTGCACTGCAGTTTCTGTACATCCAGTCCATTCCGTTTTCGTCAACAAGACGGATAAGGCTTTGGGTAAGCTCTTCAACAGTCTCATTAAATGCTTCAGATGGAGAGTGTCCGTTTTCTCTCAGTACCTGGTACTGAGCGTCAATTATGCCGGCAAGTGCACCCATAAGGACACCGCGTTCTCCTACCAGATCACTGAAAACCTCTTTTTCAAATGTGGTTGGGAAGAGATAGCCAGAACCGATGGCTATTCCTATTGCAAGGGTGCGTTCTTTAGCACGGCCCGTAAAATCCTGGAATACAGAATAACTTGTGTTGATCCCGGCTCCTGCAAGAAAATTCCTTCTGACACTTCTTCCCGATCCTTTGGGAGCACATAGTATAACATCGACATAATCCGGAGGAATTACGCCGGTATGTGTTTTATATGTTATTGAAAATCCATGGGAGAAATAAAGAGCATCACCTTTTTTAAGTCCGGCTTTTACAACGGGCCAAAGGATACGTTGTGCAGCATCTGATACCAGGTACTGTATGATTGTGCCTTTTTTTACAGCTTCTTCAACAGGGAACAAGGTTTCTCCGGGAACGAAGCCATCCTTGACTGCTTTATCCCAGTCATTCTTGAATTCGGGAGCCTGGCCGATTATAACATTTATACCGTTATCTTTCATGTTCAAAGCCTGTGCAGGGCCCTGGACTCCGTAACCTATTATAACAACTGTTTCATTTTTAAGCACTTCTCGTGCCTTTGAAACAGGAAATTCTTCTCTTGTAACAACATCTTCAATTACTCCGCCGAAATCTATTTTAGCCATGATTTTAAATTTTAGTTTATTATTTAGTTAATTTTTTTCAAAAAGTTCAATATTTTCATTCCTGTATCTGTCTGCCCCATCCATTTCACTCAGGTATGCATTAAGCTCCTTAACCTGTTTTGTGACAGCCACTCTTCCTGAACAGGCAAACTGAAGGAGACCGTAAGGTTCAAGATGATTCAGAAGATCGTTTATCTCTGTTTTATGTCCCGTTTTTTCTATCACGGTATACTCTGGAGAAACAACAAGTATCCTTGCATGATGGTTTCTTACTATGCTGTCAATTATGTTACCTGACATCAAACCGTTTGTTTTAACCTTATATAGCGCTATTGCCTGGTAAATTATCTCATCCGAGGAATGGACAAAAACCTTTAGCACATCAACAAGCTTTTCTATCTGTTTTGCCACTTTCCTGACCATATCGGGTGATGCTTTTACTACAAGTGTAAGCAGTTGCACGCCTTTTACCACCGATTCTGAAGCAGTGATGCTTTCAATGTTTATCTGCCTTCTTGTTAGTATTATTGTTATCTGGTTGAGTATCCCAATATGATCTTCGCTGAATATTGATATTGTGAATTCTTGTTTTCCCATTTTAGCTTTTATAATTAAGTGTCACATCAGATACTGAAGCGCCAGGTTCCACCATCGGCAGAACGCAACCTTCTTTTTCAACTGAAATATCAAGGATGAAAGGACCTTCTGCGTCCAGCATCTGCTGGAGTGCCTCCTTTAATTCTCCTCTCTCTGAAATGCTTCTGGCAGGTATCCCGTAACCGTCTGCAATAATCTTGAAATCAGGGTTAACAAGTTCTGTTGAAGCATATCTCTTATTGAAGAACATATCCTGCCACTGACGCACCATTCCGAGATAACCGTTGTTGAGGATAATGATCTTGACAGGTATTTTATAGTGCATAATTGTTCCCAGCTCCTGCATAGTCATCTGAAATCCTCCGTCACCGGTGAAGCCGATAACCTGCTTTCCGGGGTTCCCGATTTTTGCACCAATTGATGCCGGCAGTCCGAAGCCCATAGTTCCCATGCCGCCTGATGTCACAAAGCTTCCCGGTGAGGAGAATTTGTAGTAACGTGCAGCTGACATCTGGTTTTGTCCAACATCAGTCACAATTATAGCGTTATCGCCAGTCAGTTCTGAAACAAGCCTTACAACTTCGCCCATTCTTATTGCACCTTCTTCAGGACTTGTTTCAGCTTTTATCACTTTATCAAATTCTATCTTGTCGCATATTCTGAATTCCCTGATCCATGATTCATAGGATTTCTCCTTTACAAGGTGTATCAGATGCTGGAGCACCTCTTTGGCGTCATTATGGATTTCAAGATCGACCTGGACATTCTTGTTTATTTCTGCCTCATCGATCTCAATATGAATTATCCTTGCCTTTTTTGCATATTTTTTAAGGTTACCTGTAACCCTGTCGTCGAAGCGCATTCCAATTGCAATAATGAGGTCTGCCTCATTTGTCATCAGGTTTGGGCCGTAGTTTCCATGCATACCCAGGAGGCCGGCATAGAGTCTGTGGTCACAGGGGAATGATGAAAGGCCGAGCAGGGTTACAGCTACAGGTATGCCTGTTTTTTCTGCAAATGTTTTCAGCTCTTTCTCAGCTCCTGATATCAGGATCCCGTGGCCGGCAAGAATCAGCGGCTTTTCTGCATGATTTATCATTATTGCGGCAGATTCTATTGCTTTCTTTCTTAGCGGCAGATGGGGGTTATAGCTTCTCAGGTAAGTACATTTTTTATATCTGAAAAGCAGTTTTTCAAACTGAGCATCTTTTGTTATGTCAATCAGTACAGGGCCCGGTCTTCCGGTCTTTGCAATATAGAATGCCCTGGCTATAGTGCCTGGGATATCCTGTGGTTTTTTGATCTGGCAGTTCCATTTCGTTATCGGCATTGAGACCCCCAGAATGTCAGTCTCCTGAAAAGCATCAGTACCTATCAGTTCTGAAACAACCTGTGCAGTAATAAATACCATTGGCACTGAGTCAAGGTAAGCATTGGCTATACCTGTTATAAGGTTTGTAGCTCCGGGGCCGGATGTTGCAAAACAGATACCAGGTTTCCCTGTTACCATCGCATAGGCCTGGGCTGCATGTGCAGCTCCCTGTTCATGACGGGTAAGTATGTGCCTTAGCTTTCCGGAATAATCAAGCAGTTTATCGTATACAGGCATAATTGCACCGCCGGGGTAACCGAAGATAGTATCAACATCTTCTTCCACCAGGCATCTCAGTATCGCTTCAGCTCCTGTAATATTTTCCAACCCATTGATCTGGATCTCTGCCTGTTTTGTTTCATGTTGTTCGTTCATACTTCTTCCTTTGAGTTTTCTTTTATTTGCTGTTTTGATTTTAATTCTCATTTTAAGTGTTTTGATCACGCGGTAAAGTCGTATAAGACTTTATATGCTATATGACCCTCACCGCTCCCTTGTCTGCCGAAGTGACTGTAGCTGCATAAGCTCTCAGTGAAGCAGGGATATTCCTGTTTCTGTTTTTCGGTTTGAAAGCTTTTTCCCCAAGGGCTTCTTCTTCTTTTCTTCTTTTATTCAGTTCTGTTTCGGAGAGTTTTACATTTATCTTTCTTTCTGAGATATTTATCTCAATAATATCGCCTGTTTTTATAAGTGCTATTGCTCCTCCGGATGCTGCTTCGGGTGAAACATGTCCTATTGACAGTCCCGATGTACCTCCCGAGAATCTTCCATCTGTTATCAGGGCGCATTTTGTTCCAAGGCCTTTTGATTTCAGGTATGAAGTAGGATAGAGCATTTCCTGCATACCCGGACCGCCTTTTGGTCCTTCAAATTTTATTACGACAATATCTCCCGCAAGGATCTTATCCCCAAGTATACTTTCAGCAGCTTCTTCCTGTGATTCAAAGACAACTGCTTTTCCAGTGAAGGCGAACAGGGATGGGTCTACTCCGGCAGTTTTCACTATGCATCCGTTCTCTGCAATGTTGCCGTAAAGGACGGCGAGGCCTCCGTCTTTGTTATAGGGATGCTTCAGGTCTCTTATGCATCCTTTTTCCCTGTCAGTATCAAGTTCCTTGTACATTGTCTTATGGGAACCCATTTCAAGGCTTATTTTCATCGATGGAGCACTCCTGTAAAAATCAAAAGCTTCAGGTTTAGCAGTACCACCCAGTATGTCCCAGTCGGCTATTGCCTCTTTAAGAGTCAGATAATCAATACGTCTTACAGATGTGTCGAGGAGATTGTTCCGGCTTAGTTCACCCATTATAGCCATGATGCCTCCTGCCCTGTGTACATCCTGGAGATGGTAATTTGAACTGGGGGCTACTTTGCAGATATTCGGGATTTTTCTTGAAAGAGCATCAATATCCTTCATTGTGAAATCGACACCGGCTTCCTGGGCAAGGGCAAGAAGGTGCAAAACAGTATTCGTCGAACCACCCATTGCAATATCTACCGACATTGCGTTTAAAAATGCTTCTTTTGAAGCAATTGATCTTGGCAGGACATTGTTGTTTCCCTCAGAATAATATTTGTTTGCAAGATCAACTATCAGATCTGCGGCATCATAAAATAGCTTAAGGCGGTTGGCATGGGTTGCAAGGATTGTCCCGTTACCCGGTAATGCCAGGCCGAGAGCTTCGCTGAGGCAGTTCATTGAATTAGCTGTGAACATACCCGCGCAGGAGCCGCAGGTAGGGCAGGCAAATTTCTCTCTTTTATTCAGTTCCTCGTCACTTATTGAATCATCCCCACCATAGACCATCTGATCGATAAGGTTGAAATATTTATCTTCATAAAACCCGGCTTCCATTGGCCCTCCGGATACGAAAACAGCAGGGATATTAAGTCTCAGTGCAGCCATCATCATACCTGGAGTTATCTTATCGCAGTTACTGATACAGATCATGGCATCGACACAATGAGCATTGCATACATATTCGACGCTGTCGGCAATAAGTTCCCTTGAGGGGAGGGAGTATAACATTCCTGTATGGCCCATTGCAATTCCGTCATCAATTGCTATGGTGTTGAATTCGGGAGCGAAGCAGCCTCGTTTCCCGATTTCCTTTTTTACGATCTGTCCAATCTCATGAAGGTGAACATGACCCGGAACAAATTGCGAAAATGAGTTTACCACTGCAATTATCGGTTTGCCAAAATGTTCTTCCTTCATCCCATTGGCACGCCAAAGGCTCCGTGCCCCTGACATAGTCCTGTCAGTTACAGTTCTGAAACTTCTTAGTTGGTTCTTCATGATTAAAATTCTGTTAAAAAAAAAGCTCTCCGTTTATCCGGAAAGCTTTTATATATCTTAATTTTTTATATATCACTCCCGGATCAGGTGCGAGGCACGAGAATAAGAACGAGAGCAATAATAATTATTAATGTAGTATTCACTTTTTTTAATTTAAGGAACAAAGATATTCATAAAATTAAATTAATCAAAAGAAAATATAATTTTCCATAAAATAATTTTTAGTACCCGATCGATTTTATTACACACCATAATAGTCCCTGACCGGCGCCATTCTAAGATATTCGGTAGTCTTTCGTTTCCGCTCGAAATTCCTGAATAATGCTGCTATCCTTTCTTCAGTTTCTCCCATAACCTCTGCTACTTCCTTTGGAGAGTAGCCATTCTCAAATCCGTACCAGTAACGGTCCATCAGATCAAAAGGCAACTGATAGAAGAATTCTTCCTGGGTCTGCTCTGCTGAATAAGTGTCGGTAGTTGGAGTTCTTTCTATTATGGCTTTCGGAACGCCAAGATATTCAGCCAACTGGTAAACCTGGGTCTTGTAAAGATTTCCTATCGGCATCACGTCAGCTCCACCATCGCCGTATTTTACAAAGAATCCCTGTTCCTGCTCATGTTTGTTGGGAGTGCCGATCACTGCATAATGTAGTGCTTCTGCGTGATAATACAACATCGACATTCTTGTTCGCTGCTTGAAATTTGATGCTGCAACTATCTGTAGATATTCATTAACAGGTAGTATTTTATCTTTTTGTTCACCATTATTCTTTATTATTGTCAGATGAAATACAGGAGGCAGGTTGTTGAACAGACCTGTATCCCTAACGCCGATCTTCATCTTATATTCCGATGGATTATATTCAGGGAAAACTCTTTTGACTGCTTCGTCTCTTCGCCCGTAACATGCAAATCCCGACAAGACCGGGGTTATGTTCTCTTTAAGAGCCCTTACTCCGAATTTGTCTGCCAGTTCTTTAGCCAGGATCTCACTATCAGGATTGGAGTCCTTTTCCGGCATCATTATGCCAAGGACTTTTTCCGGTCCAAAGGCTTTTGCTGTCAGGGCAAGGCAGACAGACGAGTCAATGCCGCCGCTTATACCCACCACTCCGCCATGACGTCTTATTTTTTGAAAAACATCATCACGGAGTTTGGTTATTATTTTTTCAACAACCTCTTCGACATTTTCGAGGAGGATTATATTTTTTGTGAAAGGTTTGTGATGATTCATGGTATGTATATGTATTTAATATGCAGCTCCTTCGGAGCATTTTAATTTTGATTCATCCTAAAAACATATCGCTGTCTTAAGGGCTCACACAATCTTTGTTTAAAAACCAATTTAAGCGCAAAGTACACAAAGTTCTTTAAAAAGACACAGAGCTTAGCCCTTCCTTATTTTTTAAGGGGAGGACAGAGCATAAGCTATATTTCTCCACTTCAGCGGGAGAAAAGATCATTCACCACTCTCAGGTTCTTCAATTCTTTCCCTCTAAATTCTTTATTCCTGTTTTCAATGAACTGGTAATTGAGCAAATGAGTGGATATTATGAATGTCAGAGCCATATTATCAACTTCAGATGCTATTCCGGTCTTTTCAATTTTTGCAAGTAAACCGGATATTGATTCGTAATCGAAAATTCCTGCTTGTTTGGTATAAGTGTCAGATAACATGTGTTTTACATATTCAGGTGTTTTATTTGAAATGAAAACACTGCTTATAGGAGCACGGTAAGGTTGTTTAGGTCTTTTGATAATAGTTTCCGGAATTTTATTTTTAATTAATTTTTTCAGCAAGTACTTTTCAGTAAGCCCTTTCAGTTTAAATTTTGGCGGTAATCCGGCACAGAATTCTACTAACCTGTAATCAAGGAAAGGATATCTTCCTTCGACAGAATTAGCCATAGCCATCCTGTCTCCCTGGGATGAAAGCAGATAGCCCGACATGAAGATAGTTGTTTCCAGCCACTGCGATTTTGACAGGGGATCCCAATTGTTAAAGTCCCCGGGAAGACTTTCTTCAAGATCATTTAAAGAATTGTAAGTACCAATAGACTCCCGGTAGTTCTTTGAGAAATATTTTTTTATGTGATTAGCATTATTCCATCTCAGGAGATGCGAATAAAACGGATTGTCTGTTTCTTCAAGTTTGTATCCGAAGAACATTTTGAGGATAGCAGGACTGGCATTACGGAGATGAGGGATATCGGGATATATCTTTTTCAGCAAGAGGGGCCTGAGGGCAGATTTCGGTTCAGAAGCCCAGAACCTTCTTATGGCAGCTTCCCTGAAAATATCATATCCTGCCAGTATCTCATCCGAGCCTTCTCCGGTGATAACAACTTTGATATTGTTGTCCCTTACAAATTTTGAAAGGATCATCATAGGGGTTGGAGCTGTTCTTGTAAGCGGAGTTTCGGAATGCCATATCACTTTGGGAAAGTTTGTTGAGATTTCAGCAGAAGAGCAGCTTATTGATTTGTGATTTGTGTTTAAATAACTCACTGCTTCGCGCTGAAATTTGCTTTCATCAAAATCTTTCTCGTCGAAACCGATTGAAAATGTATTGAGTATCCCGGGCTCGATATCCTTAATATATGCAACAGTTGTACTTGAATCGATTCCACCGCTTAAGTATGCTGCAACTTCTACATCAGCCTTTAATCTTAATTTTACGGAACTAGAGAATAGCTCATTAAACTCAGCCAGAGCATCAGAAAGACTTAAACCTGCATTTTTTTCATTGAAGTCCAGAGACCAGTACTTTGTGACCTTTAAACCTTTCCTGTTAAAGACAATGTAATGCCCCGGAGATAATTCAAAAATTTCCCTGAATGGTGTATTCGGAGTGAGAGCCGACCAGAAGGTGCATATCTGGTCCAGGCTCTGAGGCATAAGTTGTCTGGTGATTGACTCATTTTCAAAAAGCGCTTTTATTTCCGAAGCAAAAGACAAGACTCCATTTGATATGTTATAGAAAAGGGGTCTTATACCTACTCTGTCGCGTGCAATGAACAATTCCTCCTCCATTTTGTCCCAAATAGCAAAAACAAACTGGCCGTTCAGGAGACTGAGACATTTTTCTTTATACAATGCATAAAGTTGTACCAGAACTTCAGTATCAGATTTTGTTCTGAATCTGTTTCCTTTTTTTTCAAGCTCCCGCCGGAGTTCTTCAAAATTGAAGACCTTGCCGTTATGAACGATCCAGTATCTTCCTGAAGGATCAGACATTGGTTGTTGACCGCTAGTAAGGTCAATGATACTAAGTCTCACATTTCCTAAAGTTGTGTGGGGCGAACAGTAGATGCCACTTTCATCGGGTCCGCGGTAGCTTATTGAGCGCAGCATTGATTCTACAACAGTTTTGTAGTCAGTTCTGCTTTGGTAATCAACAATACCAGCTACTCCGCACATAACTATGATTTTACTTTTCTGTCAACAAAATCGCATATTGCATTTATTGATTCAAAATTTTCCTCGATTAAGTCTTCATCACTTGTTTTGATACCAAATTCTTCTTCCAGGAAAGCAATCAGCATAATGAAGCCCATGGAATCAAAATAACCTTCTTTAAATATCATTGAATCATCTTTGATTTTTTCCTTATCGACATGTGCTGCCTTGAGAATATAGGATTCAACCTTGCTTTTTACTGAGGAATTGTCTGACATTTTTATTCTATTGCTATTTGGTTATTATTTGTTACTCGTTTTTAATTTCTAAAAATTCACTCTCAATCAAAATCCCACCCTTAATAAAGTCCACCCTACAGGGTGGGTTCCTTAGCCCCCGGTGGGTGTTTGCAGGGATTCCTGCCATGCTTAGGGCTATGCTAAGGCAGGAGCAGGGAGTTATAATAACATCCTGAGCTTTCCCATCGATATCACCGGCCTATGCTCTTTCTTATAATACCTGTCATATCTGCCGTACCTGCTTTTCTTTATGTTAAGGTCGTTAAATACAACATCATAATTTTCTATTTTGGTTATATTGAAAAGATTAAGGGTTTCAGCAAATACATCCTTGCGGGTATAGTTGTTTCTGCATACAAGTAATACCAGCGAAGCATATTTTGTCATAAGGGAAGCATCAGCTACGATACCTGCAGGTGTGGTGTCAATTATAATATAGTCATATACGCCTTTCAGATATTCAATAAGATCGTCAAGCACTCCTGCTTCTATAAGCTCTGAAGAGTTTGGCAGTATAGGACCGGAAGGGATGATATGTAGGTTCTCGATATCAGATTTAAAAATTATCTCCTCCTTAGGTGTGTGATTTATCATGTACTGTGATAGTCCTATTTCATTGCTTATATTGAACTTTTCATGAAGGGTCGGTCTTCTAAGATCGCAGTCCATTACAATTGTCTTGTTTCCGACAGATGCGATTGATGCGGCAAGGTTGGCACAGATAAAGCTCTTGCCATCCTGCGGCTGGGATGAGGTGACAAGTATCACTTTCAGGGGTTTATCCCTGAATTTGAGGAAAAGGCTGCTGCGAAGGTTCCTGAATGATTCGGCTATCGATGTGCCGGGTGAGTCTTTTACCACAGATTCCGTTCTGTAGTAATTTGTATAGATAACACTCAGGATCTTGCGGTTGAGCAGACGTTCAACATCGTGTATCGATGTCACCTTTTCGTTGAAGAAGTTTTTCAGTACGATATAGATTGTCGGGATCATAATGCCAAGAAACACAGCAAGCAGCCAGTTGAGCATGGTTTTTGGCGAAAGTATTGTTCTTGTAATAGCTCTGGCAGGTTCAAGAATCTCATAATCAGGAAAGTTGGAAGCTTTTGTTATATCAGCTTCAGCTCTTTTCTGAAGGAAGAAAGTATATATGGCATCAGTAAGGTTATATTGTCTCTGCATGCTTACCATGTTAAGCTCGGTCCTCGGGAGTTTTGATATTTCCCTTGAAAGCTTTTCAGCCCTGTAATTAAGTTCATTCTGGGTCTGGTTAAGCGTATTGAGATTGTTCTTTACATTCTCCATTATAGTTTGTTTCTGAAGTCTTATCCTGTTCTCGAGCTGACCGAGAAAAAGATTCTTCTCTGCCTTGTTGCTTAGTATTGTAGCTCTCTCGGCACTTGTTTGCTGTAGTTCAACTATCATGTTGCTGAGTATCGGGTCTACAACATTGGAGGAAGAAGGAGGTGCAAGCGAAGTCATGTCCTGGTTCTTGTCAAAATAATCCAGGAGGTAATTATAATATCTTTCCTGTATCTGTAGTGTTGCACGTTCAGTCTCTATCTGTGTCATCTGCTGCAATGCCTGTTGCCCCTGGTAGCTAAGGTCAGTTACCTGCTGGGAAGTCCTGAAATCCCTTAGAGCTGATTCGGACTGGAGCAGAGAATCGGATATCTCGGATATCTGGGAATCAATAAAATCGATTGTATTGAAAGCAGCCCTGTTCTTCTTTTCAAGATTGGCATCAAGGTATTTCTGAATGTATTTATTCAGGAACTCAATTGTGAGATCAAGGTTTTCACCCTGGAAAAGAATATTGATCAATGAAGATTTAATGCTTACAGGTTCCACTTTCAGATTTCCAAGATATTTCTTTGTAAGAAGATCAAGGTGATAGAATTCGAAATATGAGATACCCGGGTTGTCAGGATCAGCTGAATAGAAGTTCTTATTCAGTGTTACCGAAAATTTAAAATTTTTGTTTGTAATGATCTCGTTAAATCGGCATATAGTATCAATATTCAGCACATTATAATTGCTGATAACATCATTGTCAATATAATTATATAGTGATACTTCCTCTTCAGATGAGGTAAGCCTGAAAGAAGTCTCATTCAGGATATCAATATAGAAACGAGCGTTTATAGGCTGAATATGAGATTTATCTATATTCACCGTTATTGGCACTCTCATGTATATCTGTTCTGATTGCTTGATAATGTTCTTTTTTTCGATGAAATAGCCAACCTCAAGATTCAGATCCTTTATTGTTGCTTCAACAAGGCTAAATGAATTAAGGCTGTTGATATCATTCTCGAGATTTCTTGATTGTGAAAGACCGGTCAATCCGCCAAACAACTCATCACCTGATCCGCCCAGCAAAGAAGACCTTCTGTCATCAACCGGACCGATGATAGAATTAACCTCATACACCGTAGGTGAAAAACGGTTGAAAAGATAGGCACCAATAATGCAAACAACTAGGCAGATAATATAAAAATACTTATAGGATAATGCCTGTAATATAAATTCTTTTATATTAAAAGCTTCGGGCTGGTTTTCGTTCTGTTGAGACATTTTACAGATTATTTAAAGTAAGTATCGTAACTAAGATAGAAATAAGTGTTGTGACAGACTGAAGAATTGTTGTATAGGTTATATTCGAATAACTGGATGAAATAGTCCTCAGTGGTTCAACAACGATAACGTCATTAGGTAAGATATAATAATAATCTCTCGAAGCTATCTTTGAGTCTGAGAGATTTAGCTTATAGTGCATTACCTTATCGCCTTCGTGCCTCATAAGGATAACATTCTTCCTGTCGCCGTAACGGGTTATACCTCCACCCAGGCCTATAGCTTCATATATGTTAAGCTTGTCCTGGGTAAAATTAAACACCCCCTGGTTCAGAACTTCCCCCATCACTGTCACCTGGTTCTCAACAAATTTAACTGTAACGGAGGTAGTGCTGGAAACATACTCTGTGAGAGCCCGCTGTATTTTTTCTCCTGCCTGAGAAGTTGTCAGACCGCCCACATTTATATTACCCACAAAAGGGAAGTTAACATTGCCTTCTTCATCAACAAGGTAGCCAAGCAGACCTGAAGATCTGCCATATGAAGCGGTTGAAAGTTCTTCCGTTGAATTGAAGATCTGACTCGTTGCCGCATCAATACTCAGTACCTTTATATATATCTTATCAAAAGGCATTATAAGCTTTTGCATCCTGGGATTGACCACAGGTTCGCTCATCTCATTTATGTCGTTAAAATAACTGAGATGTTTCTTGGGTACACAGGATGCAGCCAGCAAAATGATTAGAAAAAGAAAGGATTTATAAATTTTTAATTTCATTCTTGTTAAGTTAAATTATGATATTTAATTTTATAAATAAACTTCGTTACGCTTGAAGTGATCATTTAAGTTAATACTTTTTAAGTTAATACTTTCAGACAAAGTAGTCAATATCTTAATTTTCACTGTAAAGATAAATGTTTATTTATTTACTGAATCATTAACCAAAGAAACTGATCTGATCTTATTTAGGTACTTTACCTATGAAACAGATAAATATGTCAACACCTATGATACGTTTATTAATTAACTTTTGATGCTAGTCAAATATACAGGATATTTATTAGCAGAATTTTAAATTCATACTTTAAATTGGGTTAATGTATAATTAATGTAAAGATATTCAGATGTTTAAGAAGATGTTATTTGTTGTTGAATAAGTAATTCACCGATAATATTTTTTTGACAAACATGATTTTTTCTTTGATAAGAATTGGGCTAAAATGGCTTTGATTGTTCTTATAAACCTTACCATGCTATAAAATATTATCTTTGACAGATTAATATATTCCATAATATGCACAAAACAGCTTTAATAACAGGAATAACCGGGCAGGATGGAGCTTACCTTGCTGAGTTCCTTTTAAGGGATGGATATGAAGTTCACGGGATTAAAAGGAGAAGTTCTCTTTTCAATACTGACAGGATAGATCATATTTACCAGGATCCCCATGTTAAGGAGCGAAAGCTTTTTCTTCATCACGGAGATTTAAGTGATTCAATGAATGTTACAAGTATCATTCAGGAGTGCAAGCCTGATGAGATTTATAACCTGGGAGCCATGAGTCATGTCAAGGTCAGCTTTGAAGTGCCTGAGTATACTGCCAATACAGATGGTATTGGGACCTTAAGGATACTTGAAGCAATCAGGTTGCTTGGGCTTAAGGATAAAACAAGGTTTTATCAGGCCAGCACTTCTGAACTTTATGGGTTGGTGCAGGAGGTTCCTCAGACTGAAAAGACTCCATTTTATCCGAGAAGTCCCTATGCTGTAGCCAAGCTTTATGCATATTGGATAACTGTGAATTATCGCGAAGCGTATGGAATTCATGCGAGCAATGGTATCCTCTTTAATCATGAATCACCAATAAGGGGAGAAACATTTGTGTCACGGAAAATCACAAGAGGGCTTGCCAAGATCGTACTTGGTCTTCAGGAAACACTATATATGGGAAACCTGTCAGCAAAGCGCGACTGGGGCCATGCCAAAGATTATATCAAAGCCATGCACCTGATCCTTCAGCAGGATAAACCTGATGATTATGTAATTGCAACTGGTATTACAACTGAAGTCAGGGAATTTATAAAAAGATCATTTGCCAATGTGGGAATAAGTGTTTTATTCAGCGGAGAAAATGAAAATGAAACAGGAACGGTAAGTGATGTAAACAAGGAAATATTTACTGCGAAAGTAGGAAAAGAATACCTGAATAATTTCCTTACAAGGCTAACTGAAAATCCAGTTGTGGTAAGGGTAGATAAGCGGTATTACAGGCCCACTGAAGTCGATCTTCTTTTAGGCGATCCCTCAAAGGCCAGATCAATACTCGGATGGAAACCGGAATATGATCTGGATGGCCTGATCGATGATATGATTACTTCAGATCTTATATTAATGAAAAAAGAAGCTTACCTGAGGAAAGGCGGTTACACGATATTGAATTATTTTGAATAACATTTTATATGAATCTTAATTCCAGAATTTATATTGCAGGACATACAGGGCTTGTCGGATCGGCAATCAAAAAGGCTCTTTATTCGGAGGGGTATAATAATTTGATATTCCGGACTAAGGATGAGCTGGATCTGACTGATCAGAAAGCTGTAAATGATTTTTTTAGTAAGGAAAAGCCTGAGTATGTATTCCTTGCAGCAGCATTTGTTGGAGGTATTTTAGCAAATAATACTTTCAGAGCCGATTTTATATATAAGAATATAATGATCCAGAGCAATGTGATTTTTGCCTGCTGGAAATATAAGGTAAAGAAATTATTATTCCTGGGATCAACTTGTATCTATCCTAAGAATGCTCCTCAGCCCCTTAAGGAAGATTATCTTCTTTCTTCGCCGCTTGAATATACAAATGAGCCTTATGCCATTGCCAAGATAGCAGGATTGAAGATGTGTGAAGCATTCAATATTCAATATAAGACCAACTTCATATCAGTAATGCCAACCAATCTCTATGGTCCGGGAGATAATTTCAATCTCGAAAGCTCACACGTTTTACCGGCATTATTAAGAAAGATCATTCTGGGAAAATATCTGGAAGAGGGAAATTGGGATGCGATATTGAATGATTTCAGAAAGTATCCTTTGGACAATAATAACAATGGTGATTATAAAAAAGAGCAAATACCGGAACTCCTCGAAAAATATGGGATCAGGAAGGTAAGGAGTGATTACAGGAACAGGAAGCTTCACATATCTGATGAGATGAAATTTGAGGATGTTGTTAATGTTTCAGTATGGGGAACAGGAAAACCATTACGCGAATTTATGTATTCTCCCGATTTGGCAGCTGCATGTGTTTTTTTAATGAAGAAGGTGAATGTGGAGGATATAATAAAGTTAAATCAGCATAAGAAACAACAGGATTATCATCCGCCCCATTTTATAAATGTTGGAACCAGGGAAGAGATCTCTATAAAGGAACTTGCATATAAAATTAAGGAAATTGTAAATTTCAAGGGAGAACTGGTCTTTGATCACTCAAAACCGGATGGGACAATGAGAAAAACCACAGATACTTCTTTGCTGGAACAACTTGGTTTTTTGCACCGGTTTAACCTTGACGATGGTTTGCAGGACATGTACGACATATATCTTAAAGATCCTTTGCTTTAAGATCTTCAGTAGGCAGATAAAATAATTTTATAATCCACTTCTCTGAAAAACAGTCTTAACGGTTTTGATCAGGATCAAAAAATCAAGTCGGAGCGACCAGTTGTCTATATACGCCAGATCCATTTCCATCCATTTTTCAAATTTGATGCTGTTCCTTTGAGGTTTTATCTGCCAGAAGCAAGACAAGCCAGGTTTTACTGACAGGCGCCTGAGTTGCCATCTCTTATATTGCCTTGTTTCTGATTCGAGTGGGGGTCTTGGGCCTATAAGCGACATTTCGCCTTTTAGGATGTTAAAAAGCTGAGGTAGTTCATCAAGACCTGTTCGTCGTAAAAATTTTCCGACGGGAGTGATTCTCGGATCAGCTGCGATTTTGAATGTCGGTCCATCAGATTCGTTTCTCGCTTCCAGTTCTTTTAGCTGCGCCTCGGCATCGGCAACCATTGTGCGGAACTTATAGAGTTGGAAGGGCCTGCCTCTAAGTCCTATCCTTTCCTGAGTAAAAATGACAGGGCCCTTGGAAGTCAGAAAGATAATTATGGCAATACCCAGCAATAGAGGAGAAAGTAATATAATAGCAATTGAGGAAATTAATATGTCCATTATCCTTTTAATTGTCAGGGATGCCGGTTTATAAGGGACATTTGTGAAAGTCAGAAATTTACGATCGGAAATTGTTTCTGTAAAAGCATTAGTGAGATTATCGTTGCTTTCGTAATGGCTCAGTCTGAAAGTCACTCCCAGTTCCTCACATGAGCGAACAATATTCCTTACATCGACTGCTGATATCGAATCTTTGACGTACCATACTTCATCAATTGGTTCAATTTCCATATAGTCATAAAGCACCCTTCCATACCTTTCGGGAAGCACTTCAACAACAGATCTGTATTTATCCGTTACCTTCTTCGAGTTGGAAAATATCTGTACAATTCTGTAACCCCATTCTTTATGATTAAAAAGGTTGTCCATTAAGGAGATCGATGAATCATCAGCTATGAGAGCAATGTTAATATAGTTGTATCCCTTTGTTCTGTAAGTCTTGAAGAACATGTATACCAGCAACCTGACCGCATAGAGGAATAAAAAACCCAAAAAGGCGAAGGTTATCAGGAAAAGACGGGAGATCATATATAGCTTGAAAACGAAATAGAACACAAGAAGAAGTGCAGTTATCAGTATTGCTGACTGGAAATACTGATAGAAGATGGCACTGTATCGTTTTGTTCGCGGTATCTCAGTAGCTTTCAGGATGTATAATAATGCCAGCCAGAAGGGTGTAACCAGGAAATACAGGCCCAGAAGCCTGGGATGTGAGAAAAATAAACCTCCGGTCTCACTGTAATTGATGTAGTATGCTGTCTGAAAAGCAAGTGTTATTGCAAATATGTCAATGAGCACCACAATAATATTCTGGAGATTCCACTTCCTTACGAAGGGAATGACTGTGAATTCAATAAAGCGGTTGATAAAATTCATAACATTAAAAATTCACTATGATTCAGACGTATTAATTTTGCTAAAAAAAGCCGTTCTTCAACGACTTCATTTCTTAAATCTTATTTTCAGTAGTCTTTGGTTTCCTTTTCGCATGAAAATAAGTGATACCATTGAGTTCAGTCATGTCAAGCACCTTAAAACCACTATTTTCAAGCAATGATGTTACATTATTCTTCGATAAGTATTTATTTGTCCGTGAATCTATAATACTGTAAAACCAGTTTATAAAAGGGATCCTTGATATTATACCATTTTCCAGTGCAGTTGTAGTTCTTTTCCTTTCTATTTCCGAAACATTTTTACGCAGAACAAACGGATTATGTTTGCTGTTGTCAATAAAACAACCGATGAGATTACATTTCGGTGTCAGGATATTTGATACGGAAGAAAGAAAGTCTTTTATTTCTTTTATATGGTTAAGTTTTGTAAGGTTCACAACTGTATTTACTTGTTTCATTTCTTCAGCATCATAGAAATAATGGTGCATTGATGAAAGAATAACAGGATCCGGATCATTGCTTAGTCCGAGCCATTCAATATAGTTGAAGAAATCCTCACGTCCTTCGCCGGTAAGGATCTCTCTGAATGGACTGAAATCAGTCAAGCTGCCAGAATTTCCCGCTGTTCTGGATGAAGATTTTATCGTTTGTTGTTTAACGGTTTCAGATTCATCTAATAATGATATTCTCTTTCTCATTTGTCAGTAAAAAATCATGCAGTAAAAGTATATAAAATGCTGAGTATTACAAAAAAGTTAAAGCTTGTGAGCCCATAAGAAGAGCATTTGCAATGTTATGATTAATCAATGAAATTGGCTTAAATATGTTATGTTACTATCCGTTCACGACAAAAAATATGCCATTTGTCAAAATATCCTGAATTTTATGAAAGTATCCGGTATAAACTGTGTAATTAATGTCCCCCATGATCATATTCTATATGATAACCAATATTATACAAGATAATAAATAATTGTCTGATACTATATGTCCGAATCCGGGAGTTTTGACCAAAGGGGTCGAAATATTGATGAAAAAATTTGATGCTTATTTGTTTCGGGTTTTAACCCTTGAACCTGCTATCTGAAATCTGGAATTCCGGCCTGTAAACTATACTTTATTTCCCCTTCAGCTTCCGTATCTCATCGAAATGTTCCTTGCTGATCTTCTCCCTTTCCAGCCTTGTTTTTTTCTTGTATTCTTCAAAACTGTCTTTTACATCCTCCAACTCTTTTTTTGTTTTTGAAGTGATAGATATGTTTTTCCGGAAAGCAATAAAACCTGATACGAGAAGAAAGCCAAGAAAGCCGGTAATTATCCACATTATTGTATTGTAGCTATGCTTGTTTACATTGATGCCCAGAAGCTTTATGCTGTTTTTTGTCCTGACAGCCTCATTGAGCTCATCCCTTGTCGAGGCAAGAAGCTTATCAAGTGAATCGATCTGCAAGTTGAGATCACGGGCCTGGATTATATATGAATTTATGCTTTTCCTTGCTGTAGCAAGCGAATCACTTGAGTTCTTCTTAACAAGCTGGAACATATCTTCCCGGATAGCACGGTAGTTCTCATATATTCTTGTCCTTTCCTCGAGGTAATCAAACTGCTCATTAAGACTCCCTTTCTGAAGTATCTCCGGGATTGTTGTCTGGCATATCAGCGTGGAAGCACTAAGTAAAAGCATTATTGTTATCAAAGCGTACTTTAAAACTCTCTTATTCATATCCTGAAAGTTAAATAATAAGTCAAAGGAACCTGTTATTAATGGAACAAATTTAAGAAATAATTATTTCCCGGCAGAATTTCACACTCTGAGTAAACTTCCGGACAAGTAATGTTTTCAATTCCTGAGCGAAGGGCGCAAGACGCCAGGTGCTGGCTTTTAAAACTTTGTGTCTTTGCCCTTGTTTATTTAAACAACATTGGTGCAAATTCCGAGAGATATATTCTCCAGTTGGCCCATGTGTGTCCACCGGTACTTTCGCGGTAGACATATTTGAAATTATGCTTATCCAGAGTATTACGCAGGGTTACGGCACTTTGATAAACAAAGTCGTCCTTGCCACAAGCTATCCAATAGAGCTTGTAGCCGCTGTTTTTAAGCTTTTCGATCTTTGCATCCCTTTCCTTTTCAATCCGTTCTGCATCGGCTCCCTGCTGACGACTACCCATAATACCCATGCTGAAGACACCAATATAACCGAACATCCCGGGATTATCGTTTGTTATTGTCTGTGTATGGCCGCCTCCCATTGAAAGCCCTGCAATGGCACGATTATCTCTGCCGGTAAGAGTTCTGTAGTTCTTTTCAATAAAAGGAACAACATCTTTAACAAGGTGTTCTTCAAATTTCCCTGTCATCCCTGATCCTTGCTGAGCCTGGGTTGCCGGAACAGAAGGCACTTCATTCTGGGCGCCTGCCTGGTTGGCATTTCCGTTTGTCATAACAACAATCATTGGCTTTGCTTTTCCCTGTGCAACAAGGTTGTCCATTATCTGGGCCGTTCTGCCCATATTGGTCCAGGCATCCTCATCACCCCCGGCACCATGCAGAAGGTAGAAAACCGGATATCTCTGCGAACCAGCTTCATATCCGGCAGGTGTATAGATATAGCATCTGCGGTCAAAACCTATGACCGAGGATTTATACCACACTTTTGCAACAGAACCATGTTGTACATTATGCTTATGGAAATAAAGGTCGGATTCCGGCCCGGGGATTATCAGGAAATTCTGGTAATTTGATCCGTCACGACGTATCTGGACATTATTGGGATCAAGCACCTTGACACCGTCGACAGTGAAATTATAGCCATACAGCTCAGGCTTGAGAGGGCCGATTGTAATCGAAAACAATCCCTCATCATTTTTAACAAGCTCCTGAGCGCTGCCTTGCCCTGTTTGCCATTCACCCGTTATAGTGACTTTCGATGCATCCCTTGAATAGATCCTGAAAGTTACTTTGTTATCAGGCATGATCTCCGGAGAGACTATTCTGGCCGGTACACGGGAAGCAGCTTTGGCTTCAGGCGCAGCTTCGGGCCTCGGAGTGACCTGTCCGTACCCGTCTTCTCTAATAAATAGAATAGTAACAATTGTTACAAGTACTGCTTTAAAAATATGTTTCATGACATTTAATTTTTAATGAGTATCAGGAATCACTAATATAATTTGTAAAATCGTTTGAAAATTTACATACCCCTTTCTGCCATCCGCCAGTCGGCGGAAAGCAGATTGATTTTGGCTGTGCCGGACTCTCCCGACTTATCATTCGGGATTAGTTCTTTGCTCTCTTGTATTCATTGCCACCCCTAATATACTCATTTTACATCAGAGAAAGTTGATCCGATATTAAAATGTCAAGGCTCCGGATTTAATAATAAATAAAATTATTGGCCTGTTTTTTGTTGATACAAGCTTTGTGAGTTTTAGTATCTTTGCAGAAAGGAGTTTGAAGCCACAAGGTGTTCTTTGATAAGTATAATGTCATTAGTATCCGTCTTCTGACGGAATTTATGACTTTTTGCTACATATTACTTCCAATGCTTAGGGCTTGGAGTCCTTTGCTCTTTGCTCAAGGCATGAATCATTTGGGGCTGACTGGTTTTGACAGCATCAGAGGAGGTATGTAAGCATGCAGTGTGTGGTGGCGCGTCACTTAAACAGTGTCACAAAACAATAAAAGGCGAATCTAATTACGCTCTCGCTGCTTAAGCGAATAAAGTAACTTAAGCTTTATCCCGGCACAGGTGTCGGGACGGGACGTCTCCCGGGCGGTTCTGCCCTGATCCAACCCGATACGGAGGCGCTCGCAATCCAGGGATAGTCCGATGACAGTTCCGGTCTGACGGCGAAATAAACAGGAACTAAGGACCCGTTAGGTTGTTGTGCAGCTGACAGGCCACGAAAATCAAGCATGACTAAGCATGTAGAAAGCATATGGCCTTTATGTTTGGACGCGGGTTCGACTCCCGCCAGCTCCACTAAGAACCACATTCCAACGAGTGTGGTTTTGTTTTTATAACCACTGAAGCGCAGGTATACTGGGCGTTTCCGCTACTTCATGCAACGCAAGCGTGCATATACTGGGCAAACGCAACATTTCACCTGCGCAACTCTCACGATTTCAGCACTTACAAAGGCATTATTTTTTTGCAGCCGCTACCTTAAATGTTAAAAAATAGGTTGAAGGCTATTGCTCCACTTTGGAAATATTTTATATCCAACCTGAAAAACCCCCAGACGATACCAACGAAGTAATCACTTTTGATAATGTTATTTCAGTGCTAAGAACAAATTCCGATTTACTCTCGCACCGTTGCATACCGTCACTTGAACGATGGAAGGTCAATCCCAATCAAATAGTCAGTTTTCCTTAATTTTTGCTCAACCCTGATATTTTGTATAGTAGTTCATCGTGTGCGGTGGATGAGCTATTGCTATTCTTTTCAAATTCTTGCTTCTTTTTCGTTGATAGCTTTTCTTTCAAATCCTTGACGTTGCGAAGCATCAATTCATCTATTATCGCACCATAACTATCTATGGTCACCTTGATTGAGTTGTGCCCAAGAATTTTTGACAGCACCCCGATATTCATTCCGTTTGATAGTGCTACTGTTGATGCAAAAGTTTTTCGAGCAAGATGAGTAACCAGTGGTTTACTCTTGGGAATACCAGCAATATCACCAATCTCTTTTAAGTAAGCGTTGAATTTAACATTCGAGGGAACGGGTAAACATTTGCCTCTTTTCAGGCATTGGGGATGGTTTTTATATTTCTCCAGTATTTCCAGAGCACGGGGTAAAAGAGGTACTTGGTATTCTTTCTTGGTCTTTTTCCTGTAGATATTCAGCCATAACTCTCCGTCCATTCCCTTTGTAATGTTATCAGGGGTTAACGCTTCCACCTCAGCGTAAGCAAGCCCAGTGTAACAGGCAAAGATGAAAACATCCCTGATGATGTTCAGGCGTTCCACATTAAAATCGCACTGGTCGATGCGGTCAATTTCTTCTTGCGTAAGGTATTGTATCCGTTTCTTGGGAAGTTTTATCTTATAATTTTCAAAGGGGTATTTTTCAATATATCCTTTATGCATTGCTTTGTGGATAACACGTGTAAAACGTTGATAATGCTTATAGCATGTCGTTGTTGAATTATTGAATTTCTGTTTGAGAAACGCCTCGAAGCCGCTTATAAATTGGTAGTTCAATTCATACAGGAACATATCGCTTCTACGGTATTTGAATTTCATGTACTGTTTAAGACGCAGATGGGTGTTGGCGTATTTGATGATGGTGGCAGCAGTGTAGTCCTTACCCTTCAGTTTTTTCATTTCTGCAAGCTGTTCATCATAGATTTTAAGCACGGTCAGTTGAGAGATTTCCTTGCCATCAAGGATTTTCTGGATAGTGTGAATATTATAAGGCTTCCCGCTTACATTTAATTGATTAATAATCTGAAGAACTTTTACTTTAAGTGAATTAAGTGTAGCATTGGCGGTTAATGCCTCTTGGGTAGCACCCCTTATTCTCATTGCCTTTTTATCCCAATCAGCAGCAGGTATCCTGATACCAGTAGCCCTGTTGAAGTTTTCATAATTATGTGCCACACGTAGATACACTGGCACAAGGTTTTTCGAATTCTTCTTTGTTCTGTTAATCCAGAAGGTGATTTTAATGTTTGTTAGCATAGCATAAAATGTTAAATTTTGACAAAGTCGATTAACGCCATTCTATGCTGGTTTGCGAACATCAAATTAGCCAATTCGTAACCCAAAACGGGTATTTGGAAGGATAGGTACAAGAATTGGCTAATTTTATTCACTCATTTTTTAACATTTAAGGTAGCGGCTGCAAAAAAATAATGCCTTTGTAAGTGCTGAAATCGTGAGAGTTGCGCAGGTGAAATGTTGCGTTTGCCCAGTATATGCACGCTTGCGTTGCATGAAGTAG
>Ga0255341_1001767_pt1 | contig 29263 bp, 22 predicted proteins | sample wastewater_treat_8_FD_192418 | JGI IMG/M metagenome (GOLD analysis project Ga0255341, IMG submission 192418) | Wastewater microbial communities from Lulu Island WWTP, Vancouver, Canada - plant12 | ecosystem: Engineered > WWTP > Wastewater > Unclassified | place: Canada: Vancouver, British...
ATTTCCATTGCTTGAGTCATTGCAGAACCTGGAGTTTGAGTGCCTGCACCAGTATCCAAATCACCCATTTCTGCATGCTTTACCCACTGGAATAAAGTAGTCTTGGGCACACCTAATTCTGTAGCCGACTTTGTAATTCCTATCTCTTTTACAAGTTTTACAGACTCTGTCTTGCAATCTTTTGTATACTGTCTTGTAGTTCTTTTTTCTTTTCCTGACATGATTGACCTCCGTTTTTTCTTATTTTTAGACTATTTGTTCGAGGCCTTCGTGTCAAGTATTATTATACAACATCATACTAAAAAATACATTCAAGTCTTTAGACCTGAATGTATTTATATATTTTATCGTGCGTTAAAATTAATGTTTGTCTAATATAATTATTTAACGTTTGCTTTTAGTTTAAATTGTATAATTATACATTTCAAAAAGTTACAGCTTTTATTATTAGTTACAACATATATTATCCTACAACACACAGACCACTTATACAAAACATTATTCCACCGTAACGCTTTTGGCGAGATTGCGTGGCTTATCAACGTCACAGCCCTTTTCAACTGCCATATAGTAAGCAAAGAGCTGAAGAGGTGTTATAGCTACTATAGGAGCCAACAATGAGTCTACATCAGGTATTGTTATAACCACATCTGCAACATTATCTATTGAAGAATTATTTTCCTTAGTGATAGCCATTACAACGGCACCTCTTGCTTTAACCTCCCTTATATTGCTGACCATTTTATCTGTCAGGTTATCCTGGGTTATAGGGCATATCACCAATGTGCCCTTTTCTATAAGTGCGATGGTTCCATGTTTTAATTCACCGCCTGCATATGCCTCGGAATGGATGTAGGATATTTCCTTTAACTTAAGTGAGCCTTCCATCGAGAGTGCATAATCGAGGCCTCTTCCAATGAAGAATATACTTTTTGAGTTGTAGTGTTTTGATGCAAATTTTTGTATAGTTTCTTTATCGTTTAAGACCTCGTCAACCTTGCAATGAATTTCTTTTAATTGAGAAATATAGTTTTTGTAAGAATTCTCATCAAGGGAACCCTTTTTATATGCAAAGTCCAATGCAATAAGATATAGTGCAGCAAGCTGGGTGTTGTAAGCTTTAGTTGATGCAACAGCTATTTCCGGACCGGCCCATGTATATAGAACGTAGTCTGATTCTCGTGAAATTGAGCTTCCCACAACATTGACAATGGAGAGGGTTTTTGCACCTCTTTTTTTTGATTCTTTGAGGGCGACTAATGTATCAAGGGTTTCACCTGATTGACTTATTATTATAACCAGGTTTCTGTCGCTTATGAGAGGATCCCGATACCTGAACTCAGATGCTATATCTATTTCAACCGGAATTCTTGCCAACTTTTCAATGATATATTTGCCTACCACACCTGCATGATAGGCAGTACCGCATGCTACAATATAAATCTTATCAATATTCTCAAGATCCTTTGAAGTTATGTTTATATTCTCAAGGCTAATTTTATCATCAACTATTCTTGGCGACAAAGTATCCCTTATAACCTTTGGCTCTTCAAACATCTCCTTCATCATGAAATGCTCGTAGCCTGATTTTTCTGCTGAAGTTGCATCCCAGGTGACATGATAAACATCTTTGTTGACCTCAGCACCAAGTATATTGAAAACCTTAACCTGATCCTTTGTAAGACTGACTATTTCCTTATCTTCAAGTATATATATATCCCTTGTGTATTCTAAGATTGCAGGGATATCCGACGCTATAAAGTTTTCGTTTTTTCCAAGACCTACTATCAGTGGACTATCTTTCCTTGCAGCCACAAACTGGGCTTCACAGTCACTGCATATTACTCCTAAGGCATATGAGCCTTCAATATCATTAACACATTCAATAACAGCTTCCACAAGGTCGCCTTTATAGTGATACTCTATGAGGTGAGCTACAACTTCTGTGTCCGTTTCCGATTTGAATTCATAACCCTGTGATTGGAGAAATTCTTTAAGTTTAATGTAATTTTCTATGATGCCGTTATGTACAACGGCAAATCTTCCGGATTGGCTCAGATGAGGGTGTGAATTTACATCATTAGGTTCGCCATGGGTTGCCCATCTTGTATGGCCTATTCCCATATTTGCTGAAGGAATATCTTCGTTAAGCATAGATTCTAAGGCTGCAAGTCTGCCCTTACATTTTATAATGTTGATACAACTACTATCGTACGTTGCAATGCCTGCTGAGTCATATCCTCTGTATTCAAGTTTTTTTAGGCCGTTTATCAAAATCGGTGTGGCCTTTTTATCACCTATATATCCAACTATACCGCACATAATTAATTCTCCTTATAAACGTAGATTGTTTTAATTCCTAAAACATTCTAAATAAAACAAAATAAACCATAGACTTTTTGTAAAACAATTATCACAAAATATATGGCATCCTAAACAGAATGGAATATTTTTAGTAATTATTTAAAATGTGGGCAAACACAATAAATTAAACCAACCAATAGATTAAAATGACAAGCATGAATACAGAATAACCATTTAAGACTTATTTTGTCTTACAGTCGCCTGTAGTCTTTGTAAAGTCTTTGTTGATCATGGTAGACCAGAAGGTTTCCGCCGAATTTTCGATATCTCACATGCCAATTTGGATTATAAAAGACTAACTCACCCGAATTTTGCATGTGACCTCCTTCTCCTCGTCAGCTACAACAGCTTTGCAGCTCTGGCGCTTGTTTTTGTGCCTTGAAGCAAACGGCACATTAATATTCTGATATAATTTTACTTAACCTTTATTAACTGGCATAATACTATTAATGATTATTTATGTTTGCCTAAAGTTTAATATTATCCCAACCTTTCTTCAATATATTTTACCAATTCGGAAGCTTTTGAGGTAATATAATCCTGATTTTTTCCTTCGATCATAACCCTTACAAGGGGTTCAGTTCCTGAAGGTCTTATCAAGACTCTGCCTTCGCCATGAAATTCATCCTCAAGATCCTTACATAAGCGTGCAATAACCTCATCTTCCATGTAGCAGTATTTTTTCTCATTGCAAACCTTAGCATTTTTTAAGATCTGAGGGAAAACCTGCATTTGTGATGCCAGCTCGGACAGCTTTTTACCGGTGGTTTTGAGTATTTTCAATAGCTGAACAGCTGTGAGAAGACCATCACCGGTTGTGTTATGCTCAAGTAGAATGATATGACCTGATTGTTCACCACCTAAGCTATAACCTTTTGCCAGCATTTCTTCCAGTACATATCTGTCTCCAACCTTTGTTTTGACCAAGTTGATTTCTTTGGCTTTACCCATCATATCCAAACCAAGGTTACTCATAACAGTAGCAACTATGGTGTTGTTGGCAAGTTTACCGTTTTCTTTGAGGTCAATACCTATAATAGTCATTATTTGGTCACCATCGACAAGATTACCATTCTCATCAATAGCAAGAACTCTGTCGGCATCACCGTCAAAAGCCAGACCTATATCTGCACCAACTTCTTTGACAAATTCCTTAAGCTGTCCCAAATGAGTAGAACCACAACCATTATTTATATTGATGCCATTTGGTTCATTATTGATAACAGATACATCGGCACCAAGATCAAATAATGCAATAGGTGCAGATTTGTAAGCAGCTCCATTTGCACAGTCAATTGCAACCTTTATACCTTTTAGATCACCATCAATTGTACCTTTAATAAAATTAATATAATCATCCAGAGCAGACTCATTTATGCTTCTTATTCCTACTTTTTCGCCAACAGGTCGTGGCAGCTCTTCAGCATTATCAAGAATTATTGCTTCAATTCTTTCTTCCATTGAATCAGGCAGCTTATAACCTTTATTGTCAAAGAATTTTATTCCATTAAACTCATAGGGGTTGTGTGACGCAGATATGACAACTCCTGCATCAGCATTATAAAGTCTTGTAAGGTAAGCTATTGCAGGCGTAGGAATTATACCGACACATATTGCTTCTGCACCAACGGAGCAAATTCCTGCAACCAGTGCAGATTCCAGCATATCACCGGAAATTCTGGTATCCATTCCAACAATTATTTTTGGTATATGTTTGGTCTCAGCAGTTAGTACATATGCACCTGCCTGCCCAAGGTTGTATGCCAAATCAGCTGTCAGTTCAAGGTTAGCTATTCCTCTAACCCCATCTGTTCCAAAAAGTCTTCCCATTCTTAAATGACCCCTCTCAAATTAATTTAACTATTCAATTTATGAACAACATTAAAAATAACTAATATCGATATTAAAAGCGATTAATCTTTAGGTCAAAATATTAACGCTTTTATGATAAAATACCAGAAATTAGTTGCTTTATAATCACATAATTTATTTTATTATAACTTGTAATCACTTAATAACACAATATAATTTTTATTAAATTTATATACACATTCTTCTAATACGTCAAAAAATGTTAAAATTAATTGATAGTATAATATTATTCTAAAATCTATGAAAAGTTTCCTAGTACTTTGGTTTGAATTTACGAATAACTTCCTCAGCAATTCGTATTCCATCCACAGCAGCACTTACAATACCTCCTGCATATCCGGCACCTTCTCCGGCTGGGTAGAGGCCGGTAAAGCCTATAGCCTCAAGTGTGTCTGACCGAGGAATTCTAACAGGCGAGGATGTTCGAGTTTCAACACCTGTCAAGATTGCATCCATTGAACCAAAGCCATTCATTTTTTTGTCAAATATGCGTATTGACTCTTTCATTGGGGTTGTAACAAATTCAGGAAGACATAGGTTTATGTCGCTTAAGGTGGTATTGCCGGTATAACTTGGTTTTACACTTCCATAGCCTTTTGAAGCACACCCTTTCATGAAATCTCCTAATAGCTGAACAGGTGCGGAGTAATTGCTACCGGCTACTTCATAGGCAAGTCTTTCCCATTTTCTCTGGAAATACACGCCTGCTAATGGGTGGGAATTACCAAAATCGCCCGGCTCAACAGAAACAACCAATGCACTATTGGCATTATCCCGGTCACGTTTATATTCACTCATACCGTTTGTAACTATGGACTCAGGTTCTGAGGCCGAAGCTACTACAACACCACCAGGGCACATGCAGAAAGAATAAACCGTCCGGCTTCCGGTTTTGTGGAAAATCTGGTAATCTGCAGGCCCTAACTTGGGTATAACATTAGGTGTACCGAACTGAGCCATATTGATGATTTCCTGAGGGTGCTCTATCCGAACACCGATTGAAAATGGCTTTTGTACAAACTGAATGTCTTTATCAAGCAGCATTTGGAAGGTATCTCTAGCACTATGACCTATGGATAGTATCAGTATGTTTGTGTCGATTGTGTTAGTGTTGTTGTATTTAATTCCCTGGACTGTGGTGCCTTTAAAGTCTATATCTGTAAGCTTTGAGTTGAAAAGTATAGTTCCTCCAAGCTCTTCAATTCTCTTACGTATGTTTTTAACGACACCTTTTAACACATCGGTGCCTATATGAGGTTTGTTTTTATACAGTATTTCTTCATGTGCACCATTATTATAAAATTCTTCCAAAACTTTGTTGCATCTTGGGTCATTTATTCTTGTTGTAAGTTTTCCGTCAGAGAATGTTCCTGCTCCTCCTTCACCGAACTGAACATTGGTTTCTGTAGATAATTTATTCTCTTTCCAGAAATGATTAACCAATTCGGTTCGATTTTCCATGGATTCTCCCCGCTCAATAACAATGGGCTTAAAACCGTTCTGGGCTAAAATAAGAGCAGTAAACATACCGGCAGGGCCAAAACCGACAATTACCGGCCTTTTATCTAGTGGGATATTACCTTGTAAAAGCGGGGGAGAAGGTGTTTCATCAAGCACTGAAATATCATTATTGGCAGTGGGCTTTATTCTAGAGTAAGTTTCAGCCATAACCGTATAAACAAGGGTTATATTGGGCTTTCGCCTTGCATCAATTGACTCTTTAATTATTTTGAGGCTCTTTATATCACCTGTTCCAATATTCAATTTTTTTGCTGCCTGCTGCTTTATATATTCTATTCCATCATCAACTGAAGTGCGTATATTGCTTATAACTAGTTTCATGTAGGCTCCTCAATAATTTCATCATCTTGTACTTGTACTTCTATTTCATACTTGTTTGTGGCAACCACATTTGCCGGGAGACTAAGCCTTAAGGGAACTTTATATACCCCTGCAGGTTTGTCTGCAAGTTCGGAAATATTTATACTGGGTTTCAAATTATTAATGTCAATTTTTGCAAGGTCTGCAGTTTTTCCCTTCAGACTTATGGGTACACTTTTCGGTACGATTGAATATCTTGGTGATTCAATGTTATCAGGATAAGTAACCGATATATTTTCTTTTGAAACAGTAAAGTCTTTATGACCTTCTTTTTCAATAATGACAAATATATTAACATCAGTGTTGTTGTCATTAGTACTAATATCTTTTGGAAGAATCAGATTGCTTTTTATGGTACTGCTTGAAGTCATACCGTTAATATTTACAGGTTTAGCCTTTATTTCAGATATACTTGCTAGAGCATCAGCAGGACCGGTTACAAGTATTTTATCAGGAAGTGCCTGAAGATCTGAGTATACATAATTCTTAGCCGGGGTACCCTCGACACTTGGAATAACTTTCACCTCTTTTGCAACTTCAATCTGAATTGTGACTGTTACATTTCCTGTAACGCTGCTGCTTATATCCTCACCTTTATCATTATAAAATTTGCATTCCTTTTCAATAGTCAGTTTTCTATCAAGATTATTAATATCAACCTCAGCCTTTACAGAGGCAATTGATTTTATTATTGATTCACTGCCATCAACGAAAACAGAGTCGGGTACAACTTTAGTGCTGCTTATTTGATAGTTTTTCTTTAAAGTACCGTCTGTTTTAACGCCTACCTTAAAATACTTTTGAATTATTTTTTCAAGGCTCAGTGTGACTGTTTCGGGCTCTACACTTTCAATTGTGATTTCCGGATTGTTGGGTATTACTTTTACTTTTAGCTCCTTGTCATTAACTGAATTGATTTCCGACAGGTCTATTGTCGCTTTAAAGTCAAACTGACGCATAGCCTCAAGCTTGTCTTTTCTTCCTCTGACAGTGAGTCGCACAGTAGAAGGAATATCGGTGTCTTTTAATTCTATTTTTTTATTGTTCAAGGAACCTTTGTTCACCACTTCAAGAGGAACACTTATGCTGGTTGGATATATAGGGTTGGAATTTTTATCCACCACATTGTACCATAAAATAATTGCGAATATTATTGATATGATCTTAACCGTAATATCTTTTTTTAATAGTTCGTTCACTTGCTTTTCACCTTCCATAAACTCAACTTCTTAGTTGGTGTGGTATCATCCAAAAGATTTTTGTTTAATGCTTTTCTTAAAGTATCCGAGGTAAGATTTCTTGTAAGCCCTCCATTCAATGCAAATGACACCTTACCTGTTTCTTCAGATACAACAACGGAAATGGAATCAGATACTTCCGTTATCCCCATTGCTGCTCTGTGTCTCGTGCCCAGTTCCTTGCTGAGGTTAGGGTTATCTGTCAAAGGCAGAAAGCAGGACGCAGACTTGATCTTATGGTCTCGTATTACTAAAGCACCATCATGAAGTGGTGTATTAGGTACAAATATATTCATTATAAGCTCAGCAGAAATGTTTGAGTCAAGCTGTATTCCGGAATTTATTATTTCACCTATTTTAGTTTCACGTTCAATTACTATAAGAGCACCTGTGCTGGTTTTTGAGAGCTCAGTGACAGCCTTTACTATTTCCTCAATCATGGCTGTTGTATGTATGCGTGAATTACTTTCTTCAAAATTGAAAAAGTCGCTGAATTTACTCCTTCCAATTGTCTCAAGTCCCCTTCTTAACTCTGGCTGAAAAAGAACAACAACAGCAATCGCTGTTATCTGTATAGCACTTGTTAAAATATAATTTACAGTATCCAGTCTGAGGATTTTACTCAAATACGAAACCACAGCAATAAACAGAAGTCCTTTTATTAGCTGCCAGGCACGAGTCTCCTTTACAAGAAATATTACTTTATAAATAACATAAGCTACTATACCTATGTCAATTATTGCCCTAATAACATCAAAAGGGCTTTCGAAGCCTATATAATTAACCATGTTGTTTAAAAAACCATGGATGTCAAAATTAAAGATACCAGGCAAAAACTTCACATCCTTATAACAGTATAATCAAATGTAATATTAATAATTTTATTATAGATTATACAATTTTTTTGTTCAATTTGTAAGGTTATTTCATGTTGCAACACAAATTTCATATTTCTGTAACATTATTGAAATATTCGTTTAGAATGATTTGCTAAAAAATTGTTGCATAATTGATATATGCTGTTAATGGTACTAAATATTACCTAAGAAATACTTGAACAAATTATATGGTAATGCATAAGGACCAACAGAAAAGGTTTACCTTAATACACATATTTAAGATATTTTTCTGCAATATTTTTTAGACTGATTAGTGTATCTATAGGGGTAGGATTTATATATGACATTTTATAATTTGGATAAAATCTTGTTAAATGCAGGGGAATATCAGGAGAAATAGATGAAAGCCATTTAGAGAGTTCTTCTATTTCATGGGTTGAGTCATTGAGGCCAGGTATAACAAGAGTAGTTACTTCAACATGACAGTGCTTTGAAGCTAATTCAACCGATTCCATGACATTAGCGAGAACGGCACTGCATATATCCTTATAAAACCCTGAAGTAAAGGCTTTTACATCTATATTCATAGCATCTACATATGGAAGAATATCTAAAAGCGGTTTATGTGATATAAAACCATTAGTTACAAGAACATTGAGTAAACCTTCCTTTTTTGCCAATTGGCATGCATCAAAAACAAACTCATACCATATTGAAGGCTCATTGTATGTATATGCAATACCGATATTTCCCATAGTCTTTAGAGATAAAGCTTTTTGAACAAGGGCCTTAGGAGTTATTTCTAAGGTTTCTGCATCTTCATGGGCTATTGTCCAGTTTTGACAAAATGAACATTTAAGATTGCATCCAAAGGTGCCGGTGGATAATATCTTAGAACCGGGGTGAAACCTGTTTAATGGCTTCTTTTCAATTGGATCGAGAGCTAAAGAGGTGATTTTGCCATAATTTAAAGAAAAAAGCTCACCTCCAATATTTTTTCTAGCTCTACATGCTCCAGTCGTCTCCGGCTTAATAACACAATTGTGCGGACACAAAGAGCAGTGAACCTTAGATTCTTCTATTTTGCTGTAGTATCTTGCTTGATTCCCATTATCATGGCTCATTGTGACGTATAACCTCAAACCTTTCAATTGAAAAATCCCGTTTGGGGTCGATGCCTGCTTTCCTAAGAGCGATGGATATTTGCTCTAATGGTGTATCTACTCCTTCCAAATTAGGAAGAAGAAGTCCCGACCTACTGCCTGAACGGACAATAACCCCATACCTTGAAGCATCCAATTCTTCCATTGAATCTACAGGCTCCGGCTCTTTAAGGACATCAACACTATAGGTCAGGCTGTCTAACTCGCTTTCATCCACTTTATCAAACCTGGGGTCCTGAGTACCAGAGCTGATTGCATTGTGAATAATTTCCAATGCAATGTTAGGCATTGTTGGAGAAATGGTTCCAATACACCCTCGAAGCTCGCCGACTTTTTTGATGGATACAAATGTACCAGCAGAAAAACCGATCATTTCATCCGGTAATCCATCAGGAATATCAATAATTCTACCTTCACGAATATATGCCTCAAGAGCATTCTTAGCCAGAATGACATAAGGGTCCATATTTGTTTAACTCTCCTTTTTAAGTAATTCCTTGTAATTGTTTTCAATTATTCAATCAAACCGAATCTTGCAACACAATAGCCTATACCAAAAGGAGCTTCGTAAGAATATACCTGGGGTTTAAAACCAGAGTCTTCCAAAGCTCCAAACATGATGACAAATGATCGTAAGCCGCATTCAGCAGCATCTTCACAAAGCTTTTCATCAATATTAAGAAGGTCATTGTATCTTGAAGCACGGATGCTCTCTACAAGTAAATTGTCGAATTTGCTTCCACTAGGACTTGAGCCGTATGGAGAATTGTCGTTGACGCGGTGAGAAAGATCACCACTGGCAACAAAAACCACTCTCTCATCACAAGCTTTTATTGCAGAGGATATGCATTTGCCGAATCTATGCAGCATATCCAATGTAAATCCTGAAATGGAAATATGAACGACAGAAAAATCCTGAATTTCCTTATTAATAAAATATAAAGGAACCAGAGCACCATGGTCCAATTCACTGCTTAAGCCATATTTGTCAAGGGTATTTTTGTCCAAGCCTCCTGAATCTATGCCTTCTTTATTGGCATTATAAATAATTTTATCTAAAAGCTCTAAATTGTTTTTAAATTCAAATTTTATATCTTTTTGCCCAAACTTTGCAAAATTACCCGATAGATTTCTATTGGTGGATAAATAAAGATAATCCTGAAAGTATGGTCCGTGAGGTGTCGTAATTATAATGGTTGTAGGATTATCCAGCTTTATCTCACCGGCAGCTTTCCTGCATGAGTCTAATGTCAAAATTGCATTGTTTTCGTCACCCTTTCCGATTTCAGGTATCAAAACCGGAGGATGGGGGAATATATAGGAGCTTATGATGCTGCCCATTGTTTAGTTTCCTCCCGACATAAATAATGGAGTAATAACTAATACTACTGATGTTATAAAGAAAAATGCCAGCGTTATTAATGCTATCATTCTTACTGTTTTTTTACTCAACAAAATCACCACACTTATATTATTTGATTTATTATATGGATTATATTCCTTCCATACTTTTATTTTATATTACTTTTATTATATATCAAATATTAATTTTTTCAAATCAAGTTTTTAAATTGCCGCAGATGAGTTTCTATGGTAAAGTTATTAAGGGATTATTTTATATATTATGTATTAGGCATGACTAAAGAAGAAGTAATATTCTATTCTCTCTTACATATAAATTACAATAAATAAAAGGATGGACCATGGTTTTAAAAGGATTTAGGTTTGGGCTTATACTTCAGTTTGCAATTGGCCCGGTGTGTATATACATATTTAATACTGCTACTAATGGGGGGATTCTTCCGGCAGAAGCTGCTGTGCTTGCTGCTGTATTAATGGATGCAATATATGTAACTCTTGCGATTTTAGGGGTTGGATCACTCCTTGAAAAAGAGATCTTTAAAAAAGGTATGAAGTATTTTGGCACAATAATTCTAATTTATTTTGGGCTTGGAACTATTCTTGGGACTTTTGGTACAAAAATAATACCCAATGTAGCCGGGAACAGCAATCTTTATGACACATCCAATGCGTTTATAACCAGCTTTATTTTAACTGCCTCCAGTCCTTTATCAATACTGTTCTGGTCGGGTGTTTTTGCTACAAAATTATCAAGTGAAGGCCTTAGTAAAAAGGAAATGAAGCTTTTCGGTCTTGGTGCCGTTACAGCAACCTTTGTTTTTTTAAGTATATTTGCCATAGTTATAAGCTTGCTTCATCCAATGATGGATCAGACTGTAGTAGATGTGATGAATGTTATTGTAGGCATTATAATCATAGGGTTTGGTATCAGGATGCATATGAAGAAAGTGTAACAGCAGGATTACAAGTGGAGGGAAAAATTTATGTATTATGTGCTGGCTATTGTGCTTTTGGGTATATTAGCACTTATGTATATGTGGTTTGAAGCTGGAAATGTCAAATTAAAAAGAATTAGGTTTACAAGAAGTAATAAAGGACTTAAAATCATTCATCTTACCGATATACATATAAATTTGCTTAGAGTGAAGCCATGTAAAATAAAAAATATAATTAAAAAAGAATCACCCGATTTTATTTTAATGTCAGGTGATTATATTACGAGAAAATCAGATATTCCTCAATTTATTGATTTTTTAAATGAAATTAAGGGTGACAACAAAATATATATGTGCTTTGGAAATCACGATTATGAAGCTTTTTTGAGAGATAAAAGTGGTGGTCTTAATAGATTTATAATGGAAGTTGAGAATCAGGGAGTTACTATTTTGCATGATGATTCGGAGGTTTTTGTAAAGGGTGGAGTTAAGTACAACATAATTGGCATTACAGACTATAGAAGGGGAGCACATGATATTGATAAGGCTGTAAAAAATTGTGCTAAGGATGGGAAGCTTAATATTGCCATTACTCATAATCCGGATGTAGTACTGGAAATACCAAAAGGAAAAATTGATTACCTTTTCTGCGGACACTTTCATGGAGGTCAGATTTGGATGCCTTTTGATTTGGAGTTTAGGGTTCTAAGAAAGGAAAAACTTTGTAAAATGGGGATTAAGAGGGGGCATCACAGGTTAAATGGAGTTGATGTTTATATAAGCAATGGCATTGGGAATGTTTTATTTCCCCTCAGATTTTTATCAAGACCGGAGATAACGGTGTTTTATGTATGAGTTAGAAGTTAGAAGTTATAATTCAGGATTCAGAATATTTCTAGTATTGGGTTCTGAATCCTGAATTATATGGTTTTGCCTGTCTGGGTTTTATTTAAGGCGTGCTTCTAGTTTCTTCTTTTCTTCCTCATATCCAGGTTTGCCTAAAAGTGCAAACATGTTCCTTTTATATTCTTCAACTCCAGGCTGATTGAATGGGTTTACTCCTAAGAGGTAACCGCTTATGCCGCAAGCCTTTTCAAAGAAATAAACAAGGCTTCCGAAGCAGAACTCATTTAGTTCAGGAACTGTAAGAATGAGGTTGGGTACTCCGCCGTCAGTGTGAGCTAAAAGTGTTCCTTCCATTGCCTTTTTGTTTACAAAATCTACATCCTTGCCTGTAAGGAAATTAAGACCATCAACGTTAAGGGGATCTTCCTTAACTACAAGGCCTTTCTTTGGTTTTTCTACATTTATGACTGTTTCAAAAATGTTTCTTAGGCCATCCTGGATATATTGTCCCATTGAATGGAGGTCGGTAGAAAAATCAACTCCTGCAGGAAAGATACCCTTCTGGTCCTTACCTTCACTTTCTCCGTATAGCTGCTTCCACCATTCGGTCATATAGTGAAGTGAGGGTTCATAATTTACCAATATTTCAATGGTTTTATTTTTGTTATAAAGAGCATTTCTTACTGCAGCATATTTATAACAATCATTTTCCATAACGTTTGTGTTTTTATATAAATCATAGGCAGCAGCAGCACCGGCCATTATTTCATCGATGTTGATACCTGCAACAGCGATTGGTAAAAGTCCAACTGCTGTGAGAACTGAGAATCTTCCCCCAACATCGTCAGGAACAACAAATGTTTCATAACTTTCATCAGTAGCAAGCTTCTTTAATGCACCCTTAGCCTTGTCGGTAGTTGCATAAATTCTTTTTCTAGCTCCATCCTTGCCATATTTCTTTTCCATGTATTCCTTGAAAATTCTGAAGGCTAAGGCAGGCTCTGTGGTTGTACCGGATTTTGATATTACATTAACTGAAATCTCTTTACCGTCAATTAGCTCAAGAAGATCGGATATGTATGTTGAGCTGATATTGTTACCTACGAAATATATTTCAGGAGTCTTTCTTTTAGACTTTGGTAAATTGTTGTAAAATGAATGAGAAAGAACATCTATTGCAGCTTTTGCACCTAGGTATGAACCGCCTATGCCTATAACAATAAGTGCATCGGAGTCGGATTTGATCTTTTCTGCAGCAGCTTTTATCCTTGAAAATTCTTCCTTATCATAATTAAGTGGAAGATCAACCCATCCTAAAAAGTCGTTTCCTGCTCCTGTTTTGTTATGGAGCATATCATGTGCAGATTGTACAAAGGGAATAAGGTTTTCAACCTCACTTTCATTAATGAAGCCCAGTGCTTTTGAATAATCGAATTGAATTTTTTGCATTTTTAAACCTCCTATGGATTTTATTAATTTTTTAATTTGAAAAATTTTTAATGTTAAATTTTTGTATGTATAAATTATAGTTTACCTATAGTTTTGTGCAATTTATATAGCATTATAACAAAATCAAAGGACAAAGTCCAACGTATATTAAATAAGGGATGATTAAAAAAGTTATTTCTTTAACATACCTAAGGATGGGTGGTACAGCAAAATCACAATGTAATTTGCTGTGCACCCATAATATTTGTATATTTTGCCTTAATTATTCTCTAAGCTGTGCATCGAGAATATTTTTAAGGCCATCCAGTATCTTAGCCATTGTCTTAGATACTTCCTCATCGGTAAGGGTCCTGTCGTCAGCCCTGAAACTAATAGAGTAGGCAACGCTCTTCATTCCTTCAGGAACCTGCTTTCCTTTATATACATCGAATAATTTGAACTTTTCAAGCATTTTGCCGGATCTTTGCTTAATGATATCCTCAATCTGTTTAACCAGCACTTCGTCCTTTACAAGCATTGCTATGTCCCTTGTAACAGCAGGGAACTTGGGCAAAGGCTTATGGCTTGCCTTAAATGAGGCATTATTAACAAGATGCTCTACATGAACAATACCTATATAAGTTCTTTCGGGTGCTTCAAAATTCTCTGCAACTTCAGGGCTTATTTCTCCAATTAAGCCTGCTGATTTTCCGTTTATCAAAATCTCAGCAGTTCTTCCAGGATGACAAGCCGGGCAATCATTTTTTTGTGCAAACTCGAACTTTGTGATGCCAAGGGAAGAAAGAAGCTCTTCAACGATACCCTTTAAATCATAAAAATCTGTATTTCCATACATGCCTATTGTCAGAATGGGCTTTTCAACAGGAAGTTCGGTAATAGGCAAACTTTGAGGAAGGTATATTGTTGAAAGCTCAAAAAGCCTTGCTTCCTCTATTCTTCTGTTGTAGTTTGTGCTTATGACTTCAAGCATTTCGGGAATAGTTGTCGTACGCATTACACTATAATCTTCACCAAGTGGATTTGTTATGACAACTGCTTTTCTCAGCTCGCTATCCGGTGGAAGATTGATTTTATCCCAGACCTTGGGGCTTGTGAAGGAGTAAGTATAAATCTCGGAAAGCCCGCAAGCGGTCATTGTGTTTTTTATAACATCTTCAACCTTTTGCTTGAAAGTCTTTTTACCTTGGGTAGCTTCTTTACCTGAAAGCAGGGTAGGGGTTATGTTGTTATAATCATAGAATCTTGCAACTTCCTCATACACGTCAGCTTCACTTTCAACATCCGGTCTGAAGCTGGGAACTGTGAGAGTCATAGTGCTTTCATCAACACCAAACTCCAGATTTTTGAAAAGATTAATCATATAAGGAGTATCTATGTTTGTTCCTAAAAATCTATTGATTTTTTCAGGATTTAAGGGGAGCTTTCTAACCTCAGGCTTTTTCACATAACAATCAATTATGCCTTTGCATACAGTTCCCGCACCTAACATTTCAACTAATTGTACAGCTCTGTCAAGAGCTGTTATAACATTTTCAACATCCAGGCCTTTTTCAAAACGAGAAGATGCTTCTGTTCTAAGTCCCAGCTTTTTACCTGTAAGCCTTACAGAGATTCCGTGAAAATTTGCGGATTCAAAAAGGATGCTTTTTGTGTTTTCATCTACTTCTGAATTTGCACCACCCATCACACCAGCAACGGCAACAGGCCTTTTGCCATCTGCTATAACCAGCATTGATGAATCCAGGATTCTTTCATTATCATCTAAAGTATGCATCACTTCGCCGTCAACTGCTTTTCTTACTATGATCTTTTTGTCCTCCAGCTTTTCAAGATCAAAGGCATGCATTGGCTGGCCAAGCTCTAACATAACATAGTTTGTGATATCAACTATATTGTTTATGGATCTGACGCCTGCTGCTTTTAACCTGTCACTAAGCCATTTAGGTGATGGGCCTATCTTTACGTCTTTTACAACTCTTGCTGCGTATCTTGGACAGAGGTCAGGGTCTTTTATTTCAACAGATGCATATTTGTGAGCATCATCCCCATCCTCTTTTACTGTGATTTCGGGTTTATTAAATTTGCTTCCAAGAGTTACTGCAGATTCTCTAGCCAATCCAACGATACTGAAACAGTCGGGTCTGTTTGAAGTGATTTCAAACTCTACAGTTGTTTCATTAATGCCTAGTACTTCTTTTATGTCCCTTCCAAGGGGAAGGTCTTTTTGAAGTATGAATATTCCGTTTTCTGCAGCTTCTGGGAAGTCTTCTTTTGTCAGATTCAGTTCACTTATTGAACACATCATTCCGAAGGACTCAATACCTCTTAGTTTTCCTTTTGATATTTTTTTATCTCCAGGGAGTGTTGCTCCCACCAGAGCTACAGGAATGTAGTCTCCCTGGTTTATATTTTGGGCACCCGTAACAACCTGTATAACTTCATTTCCCGCATCAACTTTGGTAACCTGCAGTTTATCGGCGTCAGGATGTTTTTCTATCGATAGGATTTTTCCTACAACAACCTTTGTAATATCCTCTCCTGCAACTTCTATGCCTTCAACCTTAGAACCGGAAAGAGTAAGGGCGTCTGCATATTCTTTGGGGGTTACATTTATATCAACATAATCTTTTAACCAACTAAGCGGTGCTTTCATTTTTATATCTCCTTTCTACCATCAAATTTGAAACTCTAAAACTGATTTAAAAATCTAACATCATTTTCGTAAAACAACCTTAAATCATCTATGTTGAACCTGCCCATTGCAGTTCTTTCAACTCCTATACCGAAGGCAAAACCGCTGTAGACATCTGGATCGATACTACATCTCTCTAAAACCTTAGGATGTACCATCCCTGCACCTAAAACTTCAATCCAACCTTCGTTTTTGCATATTCTACACCCGCTCCCACCACAGGACCAGCAGGATACATCTACTTCTGCACTAGGCTCTGTAAACGGGAAGTGGTGAGGTCTTAAACGTATTTTTGTCTGCTCACCGAAAAGGCTTTTTGCAAAAACCTGTAATGTACCTATAAGATCGCTCATTGTGACTCCTTTATCGACAACAAGGCCTTCTATCTGATGGAATATAGGGGAGTGGGTAGCATCAACAGCATCTGAACGGTATACTCTACCAGGGCTCAATATCTTAATAGGAGGCTTCTTATTTTCCATTACCCTAATTTGTACAGGAGAGGTTTGTGGCCTCAAAACAATTTGTTCATTGATATAAAAGGTATCCTGAGTATCCCTTGCAGGATGGCCCTTAGGTATATTTAAAGCTTCAAATGAGTAATAATCCAATTCCACTTCGGGACCTTCGGCAATTTCATAGCCCATACCTATAAATATGTCCTTGATTTCATCGGTAACAAGGCTTAAAGGATGTTTTTTACCGAGGTTCTTGCGTTTTCCCGGGATAGTAACGTCAATAACTTCATTTTGGAGCTTTTGAGCCCTATCTTTTTTAATGAGTTCTGAATTTGTTTCATCAATTTTATTTTCAATAAATGCTCTTACTTCATTGGCAAGCTGGCCTATTACAGGGCGTTCTTCGGCGGAAAGTGCTCCCATACCCCTTAAAACACCGGTCAGCTCACCTTTTTTTCCTAAATATTTAACCCTGAGAGCTTCAAGATCTTGAATAGACTGAACATTTAAAAGCTCTTTATCCGCTTGATCTTTAATTTTATTTAGTTGGTCTCTCATTTTTAATACTCCTCCTTTAACAGATGGTTAATCTGTGTTATATCTTTACCATGTCTAAACATAAAAAAACCCTCATCCCAAAAAGGGACGAAGGTATTCTCCGCGGTACCACCCAAGTTTTCACCATATATAAAGGTAAACACTCATTACTTTAACGGGTTTGCTCCGGCATCTCCTACTATTAGGAATAAAAACAAAGCTTTCACAGTAATATTCCTTAGTTCAAAGATGCAGCTCCAGAGGGAACTTCAACGATTGGTCTCATAGAGATACTTTCAGCCGCCGATATCTCCTCTCTTTAATCGACTCTCCTCGTCTACTTTACTCTATCACAGCTTTTGACAATTTCCAATATTATAGCACAGACTTTAAAAACATGCAATGGAAAATAATGTTTTTATAGGATAATTTGTATATGATATAATTTATAGCGGTCGGGTTTTGCTGAATGAATAGAATTAATTACTAAATTCAGGGTAAATATATAATATTGTTTTTATGTCTAGGAGATAGTGCACTAATGCATGAGCAATATATTTCTAGTCATAGCTGTATTTAGTTACTATATAATAGGAATGGAGCATAGATTATGAAGGATTTTATTTTTATATCGGATTTTGATGGTACTCTAACTGATGAGGATTTCTACTACATTGTTATGAAAAAATTTCTAGGTGATAATGGTATGGAGATTTATAAAGATTGGATCAATGGAAAAATGACAGTGTTTGAGTTTCTTAGGAAAATATTTGGATCTGTTAATGCAAGTGAAGAGGAAATCATAAAGTCTGTAATGGACATAAAATTTGATACATATGCAAAGGGTTTTATAGATAGCGTTAAAGAGGCAAACGGTGAATTCATGATACTTAGTGCGGGTTGCAGCTACTACATCCACAAGCTCCTTGAGCATTTGAACATAAAAAATATTAAGGTTATATCAAATAATGGGGTTTATGAGAATGGTAAAATAGTTATGACTGCCGATAAAAACAGCACGTTTTACTCTGAAATCTATGGTATAGATAAGGCTTTGGTTGTAGAACATTATAAAAGCATGTATCCTAAAGTATACTTTGCAGGTGATAGCGAGCCTGATTTTAGAGCTTCTAAAAAAGCTGACATTGTCTTTGCAAGGGGGCACCTGCAGAAAATGATTCGTGACTCAGGAGCTAATTTTGTCGCCGTAGAAAACTTTAGTGAAATAGGAGCTTACTTAAATGAAATGGGAGTGATTAAATATGAAGGCGGGAAATAACAAGATATCCATACCTGCAATACTGGAAGTAGGAAAGGGAAACCTGTCATATATAGGTGCACTTATTGAAAAGTCCGGATTTTCCAATATAGTTATGTTTTTGGGGAAGGGTATAAATGATATGTTTGGAGAAAAAATACAACAATCATTTAAATTCCAGTCAACAAAAATTATTAAGACGATAGAAACCGATGATATTGATATAAACAATATTGTTAAAACCGCTTTTTCAATACCCGCCGAGTCTGACGTAATCGTTGGAATTGGAGGTGGGAAGGCCCTTGATGTCGCAAAATACTGCTGTTTTTTGAAGAAACTGCCTTTTATCAGTGTGCCTACCTCAGCATCGAATGATGGCTTTTCCAGCTCTAGTTGTTCGCTGATTATTGAAGGCAAACGTACAACTGTAAATGCAGTTATGCCCTACGGAATTGTTATTGATATAGATGTAATAAAGGAAGCACCTGAAAAGTATATTTTTTCCGGAATTGGGGATCTGGTTTCAAAGATTACAGCTGTATATGATTGGGAGTTTGAGGAAAGGAATGGTAAAGGGAAAGTGGATGACTTTGCAGTTATGATTGCAAAGAAGTCTGTCAACAGCTTTGTGAGAACTAAGTTTAAAAGCATCAGGGAAGACTTTTTCATTAAGGAGCTGGTAGATTCTCTGACTATGAGCGGTATTTCGGTAGAAATTGCTCAGACATCGGCACCCGCAAGTGGAAGCGAACACCTTATTTCACATGCTATGGACAGGATTCTTGATGTTCCCAAGCTTCACGGACTACAGGTCGGAGTAGCTACTTACCTGATGGCTAAAGTTCAGGAACACCGTTATGAAAGGATAACTAAGGTATTTAAAGATACAGGCTTTTTTGAACATGTAAAAACACATGGAATAAAAGCAAGTGATCTTGAAAAGGCTATCGATTTGGCACCGTCTATAAAGCCAAACAGATATACATATATACATTTGGATGAGTACAGGCAAAAAGCAAAAAATTTGATCGGGGAAGATGAGATATTAAAAAGCATATTAGTATATTAATGAATAAGAATAAATAAGAATGAATAAACAATAAATAAGGTTATAAAAAACAAAAAAGTATTTGAACAATAAATTTTTTGAAATATTGATATAGAGCATGAAGAAAGCTGCTGAAAAACTAAAGTGAAATTTTCAGCAGCTTTGTTTTTAAAACATTTAGGACTTTGACCCAATAAAGGCACGTGCGTTATCTATTGACTTCTGCACACTTTCTTTTGCCGGCCCTCCGGGAAGTTTTCTTTCAGAAACACACTTTTTAAGGCTGATTTCTTCATAAATGTCGTCTTGTATGGATTCTGAAAACTTTTTAAACTCATCCATTGTAAGCTGATCAATTGATTTATCGTTTTGAATACAGTAAAGCACCATTTTACCGATAATCTCATGTGCTGTTCTGAAAGGAATACCCTTTTTAACAAGGTAATCTGCTATATCTGTAGCATTGGTAAACCCTCCCTGAGCAGCTTTTAACATGTTATCGCCTTTTACCTTGATTGTTGCAAGCATATTGGTAAAAACATTAAGGCACATTTTTACAGTATCAATGCTATCGAATATTCCTTCCTTATCTTCCTGCATGTCTTTGTTATAAGCTAGAGGAAGAGACTTCATAACTGTCAGTATTGATATAAGGCTTCCATAAACCCTTCCTGTCTTACCTCTAACCAGCTCGGCAACATCAGGGTTCTTTTTCTGCGGCATTATACTGCTTCCTGTGCTATAGGCATCGTCCATTTCTATAAAACCGAACTCATAGGATGACCATAGAATAAGTTCTTCGGAAAATCTGCTTAAATGCATCATTATTATGGACAGACATGCTGCCAATTCAATAACAAAATCCCTGTCGCTTACTCCGTCAAGGCTGTTTTCTGTAATGGAATCAAATCCCAGTTCCATTGCAACCATAGCTCTATCAAGAGGATACGTGGTTCCTGCTAGCGCACCTGAGCCGAGAGGCATCACATTAGTCCTCTTATAGCAGTCATTTAGTCTTTCAACATCCCTTTTAAACATCTGGAAGTAGGCCATCAGATGGTGTGCAAAGGTTATAGGCTGTGCACGCTGAAGATGAGTGTAACCGGGCATAATTGTATCTAGATTTTCCTCAGCAAGCTTTATTATGGTATTTAAAAGTGAAATAAGTAAACCATCCAACTGATCTATTTCACTTTTCAAATACATCCTTATGTCAAGGGCAACCTGATCGTTTCTGCTTCTTCCGGTATGCAGCTTCTTACCGACATCACCGATTCTTTCAATTAGAATTTTCTCAATATTCATATGAATATCTTCAGCATCTGTTTCAAATTCAATTTGCCCGTTATCTATATCGGATAATATTTCACCAAGAGTTTTTTGTATAAGTTCAGAGTCTTGAGGTGGTATAATACCACAACTACCAAGCATTTTGGCATGGGTAATACTTCCTATTATATCCTGCTTATACATTCTGCTGTCAAACCTTATTGACGAATGAAAGTCGTCAACAATCTTGTCAGTATTTTTTTGGAATCTACCGCCCCATAACTTAGGCATTCGTTTTTCACTCCTATGATTTAAATTGGTTAATTTAATGAAGTATAAATAATTTCTTCATTATTAACCCTTTTTCTTGGATTTGGAACTGCTTTTTTTACTTTCAGTGCTTTTAGCAGAAGCCTTTGAAGAACTTTTTGCAGAACCTTTACTTGTGCTTTTTACCTTATCCTTACTTTTTTCGGAGGACTTTGCTGCACTTTTTGATTCTTTGTCTTTTTTGCCTTTTTTACTGTCGTTTTCGGCGTTTTGTTTCATCAGAGCACTTACTTTCATAGGAAGACCAAAGAGGTTGATAAAGCCTTCAGCATCTTTCTGATTATAAACCTCATCCCTGCTGAAAGTTGAAAGCTCCTCGCTGTATAATGAATATGGCGATTTTGCTCCGGCAGGCATGCAGTTACCTTTATACAGTTTCAAACGTACTGTTCCGGTAACATTTTCCTGAGTCTTGTCAACAAATGCTGACAGAGCTTCTCTCAATGGAGTATACCATTGTCCGAAGTAAACCAGTTCGGCAAATCTTTGTGAAATAAGGTCCTTATAATGAAGTGTATCCCTATCAAGGCATAATAGCTCAAGTTCTCTGTGTGCTACATAGAGGATAGTTCCGCCTGGAGTTTCATATACGCCTCTTGATTTCATACCAACCAAACGGTTTTCCACCATATCTACAATACCAATACCGTTTTCACCGCCAATTTTATTTAGTACTTCGACGAGCTCTACGGGTTTGTATTTTACTCCGTTAACCTTTAACGGAATGCCTTTTTCAAAGTATACTTCAACATAAGTAGGCTTATCGGGAGCCTTTTCAGGTGAAACCATTAGTTTTAATATTTTGTCATATTGAGGTTCGTTCCATGGGTCTTCAAGATCTTGACCTTCATGGCTTAAGTGCCACAAATTTCTGTCCATACTGTAATTGTCTTTTTTGGAAACAGGGATCGGAATGTTTCTTTCCAAAGCATAGTCAATAGCATCTTCTCTTGATCTTATATCCCAAATTCTCCATGGGGCTATTATTTTAAGATGAGGTGCCAATGCTTTTACAGTAAGCTCAAATCTTACCTGATCGTTGCCTTTGCCGGTTGCACCGTGTGCAATAGCTGTAGCACCTTCTTTTTGTGCTATTTCAATCATTCTTTTTGCGATTATTGGTCTTGCAAATGATGTTCCGAGAAGATATTTGCCTTCATATACAGCATTTGCTTTAATTGTAGGGAAAATAAAATCCGTAACGAATTCTTCCTTTAAGTCTTCGATATATATTTTGCTTGCACCTGTTTTAATAGCTTTTTCATTAAGTGGATCAAGCTCTTCACCTTGACCTACATCAGCAGCCATAGCTATAACTTCGTAATCATAGTTTTCTTTAAGCCACGGTATTATGATTGATGTATCTAATCCGCCTGAATAAGCGAGAATAACCTTTTCCTTCTTGCTCATACCAAATCCTCCTCTTATATGTTACAATGTATTTATTATTTTAATGTTTAATATTATACAATAGACTGTATAAATATGCAATAAAACATAGGATTATTCAAAAGGAGTTGTTATATTTTGATTATTATGGGGATTGACCCTGGAGTTGCAATAACGGGATATGGTATAGTAAAATATGAGGGGAACAAATTTTCGGTTATTGACTATGGTGCTGCAACAACAGAAGCACATGTTGCACTTCCCAAAAGGCTTCTTAAGTTAAATGGGATATTGGAAGATTTGATTATAGAGAATAAACCTGATTTTGTTGCTATAGAAGAATTGTTTTTTAATAAGAATATAAAAACAGCATTAACTGTTGGTCATGGCAGGGGTGCTGCACTTCTTGCGGCAGCGAGGCTTGGAGTTGAAGTTTTTGAATACACGCCTCTTCAGGTAAAGCAGGCTGTAGCAGGCTATGGACGTGCCGATAAATCCCAGGTACAGCAAATGGTAAAAGTAATATTAAATCTTGATGGTATACCCAAGCCTGACGATGTAGCAGATGCATTAGCTGTAGCTATTTGTCATGGACATTCTTATAATATTCTAAGCAGGTTATAAATATTTTCATACTGGTTTTAACACTACATTTTAAGAAATACATTATTCAAGAATTTTTTATTCTATAAAAAGTCAATTGAATTTTGAAAGGGAAAGAAATGATTGCATATATTAAGGGAAAATTGGAAAATAAAGGCAACGATTATTTGATTGTTGATGTAAACGGAATAGGCTACAGGGTGAATACATCTCTTACCACCATAGAGAAAGCGGGTGTCATTGGCGATGAAGTAAAGGTTTATACACACCTTTATGTCAGAGAAGATATTATGAGCCTATATGGTTTTATAACAAGGGAAGAGCTGAATTTGTTCGAGATGCTGATATCTGTTTCAGGTGTGGGGCCTAAGGCTGCATTATCTGTGATTTCCTCCGTACCTGTTACAAAGTTTGGACTGGCTGTTATAACAGATGATGTCAAAGCTCTTACAAAAGCCCCCGGCATAGGAAACAAGATGGCTCAGAGAATAATATTGGAATTGAAAGACAAGATAAAGAAGGAGCAGTTAGTAGAAGCAACTGGTCAGGACAGTGGAGCAAAAGGCGGTGGAAGTGATAACTCAAGGGCTGGAGAAGCAATAAGTGCACTTATCGTGCTGGGTTATACACCTTTAGAAGCAAGTAAAGCCGTAAATTCGGTGTATTCGGAAGATATGGATTTGGAATCCATAGTAAAAAATGCGTTAAAGGGTCTTATGAGATAATTATTTTTTAGTACCGTATATATTAAATACGTTATTAATCTTACATTTAGCAGAGCAAAATAACGAACGCTTTACCGGAATTTTGCGATAGATAAATATAAAAGATTAATCGTATTTAATATAGCAAGCATTTTATCAATATTTCTGATTATTGCAAAACGTGATGGATAGAGGAGAAATATAAATGGAAGAGGAACGAGTGGTTAGTTGCGAGTCATGCAATGAAGATTATGACGAAGCAGGCTTAAGGCCAAGGAAACTTCATGAATATATTGGGCAGAATAAAGTTAAGGAGAATCTTAAGGTTTTTATAGAGGCTTCCAAGCAGAGAAATGAGGCATTGGATCATGTCCTTTTATATGGCCCGCCAGGTCTTGGGAAAACAACGCTTGCGGGAATAATCGCATCTGAGCTTGGAGTTAACATCAGGATAACATCGGGCCCGGCTATTGAAAAACCCGGCGATTTGGCAGCGATCCTAACCAATCTTGGAAATTTTGATGTTCTTTTTATAGATGAAATACACAGGATCAATAGAAGTGTAGAAGAGATTTTGTATCCTGCAATGGAGGATTATGCACTGGATATAATAATTGGAAAAGGTCCGAGTGCCCGCTCCATAAGGCTTGATTTGCCCAAGTTTACTCTTATAGGTGCTACAACAAGAGCGGGACTTCTAACTTCACCGCTGAGGGATAGGTTTGGTGTTATAAACAGGCTGGAGATGTATAGCGTTGATGAGCTAATGTTGATAGTAAAGAGATCGGCGGGGATACTTGGAATGGGCATCGATGAAGACGGAGCAAGAGAAATAGCTTCAAGATCAAGAGGAACACCAAGGATAGCAAATAGGATTTTAAAAAGAGTCAGGGATTTTGCTCAGGTTAAGGCAGATGGCTATATAAGCAGGGATGTAGCAAAGATGGGCCTTGATGCATTAGAGATTGACCCGATCGGATTGGATGGGGTTGACAGGAATATGCTTCTTTCTATCATAAACAAGTTCGGTGGAGGACCGGTGGGACTCGATACACTTGCTGCATCAATAGGTGAAGAAGCCAATACCATAGAGGATGTTTACGAGCCGTACTTATTGCAGCTTGGATTTATAAATAAAACGCCCAGAGGAAGAATGGCAACCAGGCTTGCTTATGATCACTTTGGAATAAAGGAATGAGGGATTTAAATGAAATTGTTATTGCATATGTGTTGTGCACCATGTTCAGTGTATCCGATAAGTGTTATAAGAGATGAGAATATTGATTTTGAGGGATTATTTTATAATCCAAACATACATCCAATGGAAGAATTTAATCGAAGAAAAGAAAATGTAGACATACTGTCACGTACCTTAAATTTCTCTGTGGCATATTCTGATGATTTTATGCAGCAGGATTGGGAAGCATTTAAGGGAAGTGATGAAGAAAGGTGTTTTTTCTGTTATAGTATAAGGCTTCATAAGGTTGCTTCTTACGCTGCGGAAAATGGGTTCGACAGTTTTACGACTACTCTTTTGGTAAGTCCATATCAAAAACATGACATTATAAAGGAAATATCTGAAGAAGCGGCACAAAAGTATGGCATAGATTTTTATTACAGGGACTTCAGGCCGGGTTTCAGGCAAGGTCAGCAGCAGGCAAAGGAAATGGGGCTATACAGGCAGAAGTTTTGCGGATGTATAGTATCCTATGAAGAGGCTAAAAGCAGGAATAGAAAAAACAAGTAACCTGATTCTTAAATCATTACTACATTAAATACGTTATTAATCTTACATTTAGCAGAGCAAAATAACGAACGCTTTAACGGAATTTTGCGATAGATAAATGTAAAAGATTAATCGTATTTAATATAGATATATCGAATTTCTTAATTAATCACGACAATATTGGGGTTAAAAAAATATGTTGTGATTTTTTTATATTAGTGTGATTTTTACATTAGTATTACAAATTCATTTCAATAGGGTTTTAGGTCTTAAAAAGTTCATTCAAGTGTTATATAATATATTATGAAAGTTAAATATTACTCCATTAAACAATAGCTTTAATGTTTTTGTCTCTGATAAAATTGTCATAATTTACATAAATATCAAAACGGTTTGAAAAGCACATAATTATTTTGTCAAGAGATACTTTGTAAAATATTAGATGCAATATATGCATTAAAAACTATGGTTTAATGGCTGTTGAATACCGATAAATATATTGATATACAAAAGAGTAATTGAATGAGGTGTTAATAATGAGAAAAATTGGATCGGTTTTGCTATCATCTGCAATTTCGCTTGCAATGGTATCGACTTCCTTTTCTGCCGACACTGGATTAACCAGCGGGAAAACTGTAAATGATACTCAAAATAATATAAGCATTAAGGTAAATGGAACAGCAGTCAAATCCGACGTATCACCTGTAATTGTGGATAATAGGACACTTGTGCCCGCTAGAGCAATCTTTGAACAACTAGGAGCACAGATAACATGGGATGAAAAAATCAGACAGGTTGGTGTTACTTTAGGGGAGTATAAGGTACTTCTCACAATAGATAACAAAAAAGCATTGGTAAATGATAAAAATATTGAGATGGATGTACCTGCACAGATTTTGAATAACCGTACTCTTATTCCTTTGAGATTTGTTGGTGAACAGCTCAATATGAAAGTATCATGGAATGCAGCTGAAAAGCTTGTTACTGTTGATTATAAGAAAGATGGAGATGTAATGGCCGAGCTTGACGACATAGTATATACCTCTGAAGGCAAAAATGATAAGGTTACTTTACATATTACCAACTGTTCAGATTATAATGTGTTTAAGATAGAGGATCCTGATAAAAACAGGATAGTAGTTGATTTGCCAAATACAAGCATGGCAATTAAGAACAAAATAAACATTAAGTCGGCACAGATAAAAGATGTAAGATATTCCCAGTTTGAAGAAAAGGTTGCAAGGGTTGTTCTAGATGTAAATAATAAAGCACAATATAAAGTCGAACAGCTGCCTGACAAGTTGGTTTTAAGTATTCTTGGAACAAGTGTTTCCGGAAGAGGGGATGTAGACAGGGAAGATACACCGACTCCTTTGCAGACGCTTGCATTAACACCAACAAATACACCGACTCCTTTGCAAACACCTACATTAAAACCAACAAATACACCGATTCCAACGCCTACCAACACCCCGAGTGTTACTGAAAAGCCATCGAACAGCCCTAGTCCTACAAAGACATCATCTCAGAGTATGGAAGATTCAGGTAGTTTGGATGTTAAGTTCTCTTTAGAAAATAACAAAGAAATGGTAATGATAGATGCAGAAAGCTACCAGGGATATACTGTAACAAGGTATACCGAGCCTGACAGAATTGCTGTTGATATACCAAATGCAAAAACAAGCAAGGATCAACAGACAATAAATGTTAATGGCAAGTACATAAAAAAGATTCGCTATGCAATGTTTGATGAAAAGACAGCGAGGGTGGTTTTAGATGTTTCAGGGCAGGTTCAATTCAAATCTGATGTGGAAGATGGTAAGCTAGTCGTAAGAGTGGATCCTCCTATATTTAAAAATGTAAAATATGACAGTATGGGAGACAGGGTAGGTTTAACAATTAGCGGAGCAACTCTTACTGAGGGTGGTGAAAGCTTAAAGAAGCATTATACAGGCACCTATAGTGCCAATGATACGGTTTATACAATTACTTTTCCATCTGGAAAGGCCAATCTTGATACAGGTATAATGTACATAGACGATAAGTATCTAAAGAGCATTGAAATAAAAAAGGATAGCTCCAAGAATACTACAAGTATTATATTTACTGCTAATGAAAAATTTGCTTATAATGTATTTACGAGGTCAAAGCTCAATGATACAGCCATCACTATATTAAAGCCTGCATTGCCGGGGGAAAAGCTTATAGTTATTGATCCCGGTCATGGAGGAAGTGAGCCTGGAGCGGAAAGCTTCGGTACGCTGGAAAAGACTTTGAATCTTGATATTTCCATAAGGTTGGACAAGCTTCTAAAACAAGCAGGAATAAGATCTTACATAATAAGAGAAGAGGATATATATATAGGCCTTTATGAGAGGGCATATATCGCTAATGATTTAAATGCTACATTGTTTTTGAGCATACATAACAATGCTTATTATTCAAAAGAAAAGGGTACAGAGACTCTGTATTACCCTAATCGTTCCAATAGCAAAGGGTTTACCAGTAAAAGGTTTGCACAGATTATACAGGATAACCTTATAGGTTCGTTAAATACTAAAAACAGGGGACTTGTTGAAAGACCTAATCTTGTAGTTTTAAAAGGTACAAAGATGCCTGCAGCACTTGCAGAAATAGCTTTTATGACCAATAAGGATGATTTTGCACTGCTTCAGAGTGAGAGTTTCAGACAAAAAACAGCAGAAGCCTTATATAAGTCGATTGTTCAAAGTTTAAACGAGATTGGTTAAATTATAAAATAGTGATTAAATAATAAAATGAATGCAATAAAAGCACTTTTATATAAAAATTAATTATATAGAAGTGCTTTTTATTGGAGTAATTTTCATTTCATATATGTAGTTTGAATTACGAAAAAATAAAACCTCTGTATTCTTTACAGAGGTTTTATTTGGCGCGCCTGGCACGACTCGAACGTGCGGCCAACCGCTTAGAAGGCGGTTGCTCTATCCACTGAGCTACAGGCGCATATTAAATTTCTAAAGCGGGTGATGGGAATCGAACCCACGCAATCAGCTTGGAAGGCTGAGGTTCTACCATTGAACTACACCCGCATATTTTATATGCACTTCGTTCACCGACCTTTAACATTATACAAGGACCGTCTATAATTGTCAATATAAAAAATAAAAAAATTTAATTTTATTGTAAAGTACTTAATTGCAAAAGTAAAATCCACCCCAATTTTTGTTCAAGTGGAATTTACTTTTGCAAATACAAGATAACGTTCAGAGTAGATTTCACCTTTGCAAACTCCTGTGGTAAAAGAATGTGGTTTTA